>Ga0316218_1001465_pt1 | contig 25301 bp, 20 predicted proteins | sample TBH18003metaG_FD_203634 | JGI IMG/M metagenome (GOLD analysis project Ga0316218, IMG submission 203634) | Freshwater microbial communities from Trout Bog Lake, Wisconsin, USA - TBH18003 | ecosystem: Environmental > Aquatic > Freshwater > Lake > Hypolimnion/Profundal zone | place: USA: Wisconsin...
TCCGCCGTCAGTCCCGCCTCCAACCGCACCACCGCCGCCCCCGCCGCCGCCATCGCCTCCGCATTCTTCCTCTGATGATCGTCCGCCGCAAACGGATACGGCACCAGCAGCGACGGTCTCCCCGCCGCCGCCAGCTCCGCCACCGAGCTACCGCTCCGGCACAGCACCAGGTCCGCCGCCGTGTACTGCTCCTTCATGTCCGTCAGGAATGCGCTCACCGTCCACCGCGCCGGGTCCGCTCCGCTCGCCGCATACGCCGCCCGCGTCTCCTGCTCGTGCCGCACGCCAGACTGGTGCACAATCGTCAGCCCGGGTACCGCCTCCAGCAACCCGCGCACTATCCGCGGCAGCATCTCGTTGAACACACGCGCACCCTGGCTTCCCGCAAACACCAGCAGCCTCGGCGGCACTCCCTCCGACCGCGTCGGTACCGCGAAGATCTCCTCCCGCACCGGCACGCCCGTCACCTCCGCGTTGCGGAAGCAGCACGTACACTCCGGAAAGCTCACCGCCGCTGCCGTCACATACTTTCCAATCAGCCGGTTTGCCAGTCCGGGCGCTGCGTTCGGCTCGTACGCCAGCGTCGGCACACGCATCAGAATCGCTGCCATCATCGCCGGCCCAGATGCGTATCCGCCCACGCCCACCACCGCATGCGGCTTGAACTCCCATAGCAGCCGCACGCATCGCGCCACGCCCAGCGGCAGCGCCGCCAGCGTCCGCACTCGCGTCACCACGCTCACATTCTTCAGCGGCCCCACCGGTATCTTCTCCAGCCGGAACCCCGCCTCCGGTACCAGCCGCGCCTCCATCCCCCGCTCCGTCCCCACATAGCACAGCTCCGCCCCGTAGCGTGCCGCCAGCTCCCGCCCAATCGCCAGCGCCGGAATCACGTGCCCTCCCGTGCCTCCTCCCGCTATCAACACCCGCAGCTTGCTCTTATCCGCCATCAATCAATCTCTCGCGTCACGTTCAACAGTACGCCCATGCTCGCCAGCGTGATGAACACGCTCGTCCCACCCGACGAGATGAACGGCAGCGGGATCCCCTTCGTCGGCACCAGCGCCACCACCACGCTCATGTTGAAGAACGCCTGCAGCAGCAGCGCGCTCGTAATCCCGAACGCCAGGAACCGCGCAAACGGATCGCGGCTCAGGTACGCCGCCCGCAGCCCCCGATACCCCAGCATCACAAACAGTCCCACCACCACCACCGCCCCAATCAGTCCCAGCTCCTCGCACACATTCGCAAAGATGAAGTCCGTGTGCGCCTCCGGCAGGTAGAACAGCTTCTGCCGCCCCTCCATCAGTCCCAGCCCGTGCAGTCCGCCCGTCCCCACTGCTATCAGTGATTGCAGCGTGTGGAACCCCGTCCCCTTCGGATCCGCCTCCGGATTCAGGTATGCCAGCATCCGCGCCCGCCGCCACGCCACTCGGAACAGCGCCCAGTACATCACCGGCGCGGCCGCCAGCGCCGCATAGCCCAGGTACCGCGCCCGCAGTCCCGCCAGAAACAGCATCAGCGCCGCCGTCCCCGCGCACACCATCGCTGTCCCCAAATCCGGCTCCGCAAAGATCAGCAGCGTGAACAGCCCAGAGATGAACGCCGCCGGCAGAATCGTCTTGCGCCAGTCGTCAATCTGCTGCACCTTGTCCTGCAAGAACCACGCCAGAAACAGCACGAGCACCGGCTTCGCAATCTCCGACGGCTGGAACGTGAAGAACCCCCCGAAGCGGAACCACCGGTGCGTGTTGTGCGAGTCGTGCATCGCAAATACCCCCAGCAGCAGCGCCGTCGCCACCGCCACCGTCACATACACCACCGCCGGCCTGTTGTACTTGCTGTACGGTACGCGCATCAGCAACAGCATCGCCAGCAATCCAAGCCCAGCCCACCCCATCTGCCTCAACACAAACCCGTACGGCGAGTGGTACCGCGTCTCCGCCATCACCGCGCTCGCGGAAAACACCATCACCAGCCCCACCACCACCAGCACCAGCACCGTGCCGAACATCCATTTGTCCACGCCGACGCGCTTCGCCATCCTGCTCCTACTCTCTGCCTGCCAGCCCGCGCACCTGTTCCACGAACACCTGCCCTCTGTGCTCGTAGCTCTGGAACTGGTCGAAGCTCGCGCACGCCGGTGCCAGCAGCGCGATCTCTCCCGGCTTCGCCGCCGACGCGATCCGGGCCACCGCCTGCTCCAGCGTTCCTGCTCTCTCTATCTTGCAAACCCCAGCCAGGTGTCCCTCAATCTTTTCCGCCGCCGCACCTATCGTGTAAACAGCCGCCACCCGCTCCCGTATCAATTCCGCCAGTTGCCGGTAGTCGCTGTTCTTGTCCTTCCCGCCCAGAATCAGGTGGATGCCGCCCGCGAACGACGCCAGAGCCTTCAGCGTCGCATCCACGTTCGTCGCCTTCGAATCGTTGTACCACTCCACCCCGCCCACCTTCGCCACAAACTGTAACCGGTGGTCCACCGCTCGGAACGTCCGCACGCTCTCCCGTATGCTCTCCGCGCTCACCCCAGCCAGCCGCGCCGCGCACACCGCCGCCAGCACATTCTCCAGGTTGTGCGCCCCCTTCAGCGGAATCTCCTCCACCGCCAGCACCGGCTCCATCGCCCCGCCCTCGCGCTCCACAAACACCACCACGTTGTTGTGTACGAACGCCCCTTGCTTGATATGCGGTCGCATCGCGCTGAACCAGTACACCGCCGCCCGCGTCTTCCCCGCCGTCATCTGCGTCGGCTTGTCGTCCGCGTTCAGCACCAGAACATCCTCCGGCCCCTGCTGCGCCGTGATCTTCCGCTTCTCCAGTGCGTACTGCTCAAAGCTTCCGTGCCGGTCCAGATGGTCCGGCGTGATGTTCAAGATCACCGCAATCTTCGGCCGGAACTCCACCGCCGTCTCCAACTGGAAGCTCGATATCTCCAGCACGCTCCACGACTCCGGCGTGCTCTGCGCCACCAGCTCCAGCACCGGAGTCCCGATGTTCCCGCCCACCAGCGTCTTCAATCCACCCTCAGCCAGAATCTTCCCCGTCAGCGCCGTCGTCGTCGTCTTCCCGTTCGAACCCGTAATCGCCAGCACGCTGCCCTGCAGGTAGCGCCCCGCCAGCTCCACCTCGCCGATCACCGGAATCCCCCGCCCCCGCGCCTGCTCCAGCTCCGCCAGTTGCACCGGAACCCCCGGCGAAATCACAATCAGCTCCTGCCGCTCCAGCCCGAACCACTGCATCTCGCCCGTCTGCACCGTGATGCCCTCGCCGGCGAGCGCCATCATCTCCGGCGTCGCCGCCTTCGCGTCCGTCGCCGTCACCTCTGCGCCCTGCGCCCGCAAAAAACGCGCCGCCGCCAGCCCGGACTTCCCCAGCCCGGCCACCATCACGCGCTTGTTCGTTAGCATCATCTGGAATCACAAACCACGTTGATATCGCCCACTACATTTCTGCATTCAAGCGTTTCTGCATCTGCCTGAGTGTGCCTAATTACAAGAGTTTTGTTGTCTATCCATTGAATATGCGGTTCGCTGAGATTAAGATCCTCGTTGCTAGTACCTAAATATGCACGATGCCAGACTGGTGACCAGCTTCTACGCATGATTACGGTTGGATTTTCGTATGCAAAGCAGAAACCAACGTTCGATATGAGTCGCGCAACATGTTTGCCGTCCGGCGAACCGATCAAAGCTGAATGAATTGTGTCCATACGTGCAACAAAAAACAATAGTAAGACCAGAAGAATGCAAGGAAGAATGAAAATCGCTCCGGCAATCCGTCCAATTATGCGAAGTGCTTTGTGGCGGAATAGTCCATAAATGAGTGAAGCGCAAAAGAAAAATGAACCCGTAGCAAGAGACACATAAATCCACGGCAGCCAGATTTCCACTTGCCCTCCTACCGCAGCTTCAGAGTCGTCAGCGAAAACAGCGCAAACACCAGCGCCATGATCCAGAACCGCGTGATTACCTTCGACTCCGACCACCCCGCCAGCTCAAAGTGGTGGTGCAGCGGCGCCATCTTGAAGATGCGCTTCCCGCCGCGCAGCTTGTAGCTGCCCACCTGCAGCACCACGCTCAGCAGCTCCATCACAAACACCCCGCCGATGAACGGCAGCAGCAGCTCCTGCTTGATGATCACCGCCACCGTCCCGATCGCCCCGCCGATCGCCAGCGACCCCACGTCGCCCATGAAGATCTCCGCCGGATGCGCGTTGTACCAGAGGAATCCGATGCTCGCCCCCACCATCGAACCGCAGAACACCGTCAGTTCGCTCACCATCGGCATCCGCTGCAGTTCCAGATAGTCGCTGAACACCACGTGCCCGCTCACATACGTCAGCATCGTCAGCGCGCCCGCCGCAATAATCGTGCACCCGATCGCTAAGCCGTCTAGGCCGTCCGTCAGGTTCACCGCGTTCGACGCCCCGCTCAGTATCAGCATCACGAAAAGGATGAACGGCACATACGCCACCGCCGCCCACGGATGCGGCAGGTGCAGCCACCGGTCCACCACCAGGTCCGGCCGGAAGTGCTTCGCGAACGGCACCACCAGTTGCGTCGAATAGCTCCCCACGCGCTCCAGCCCCGCCAGCATCGAAGCCACCGCCGCGCTCGCCAGCATCTGCCACCCCAGCTTCGCCCGCGCCGTCAGCCCCTGATTCCGCCGCTTCACCACCTTGATGTAGTCGTCCGCAAACCCGATCGCCCCGAAGCTCAGCGTCGCAAAAATCGCAATCCACACCAGCGGATTCGACAGGTCCGCCCACAGCAGCGTCGGCACAATGATGGAGATGCAGATCAGCACCCCGCCCATCGTCGGCGTCCCTGCTTTTTTCTGGTGATCCTTCGGCCCGTCCTCGCGGATGTACTGCCCGATCTGGAACTCGCGCAGCTTCTCAATCACGTACGGCCCAATCAGCAGCCCGATGAACAGCGCCGTCAAACTCGCAAACGCCGTCCGGAACGTCAGATAGCGGAAGATGCGGAAGGTCCGGTAGTACGGAAACAGCTTTTGATAGAGCAGCCAGTAGAGCAATCCGTCTCCGCCTTCCTGTGCGCGTCTCGCGTCCGCGCCCCTTCAATTTTATCGCCCGCCTGCCGCGCCAGCCTTGTGTATAAACTCCTGCATCCGCTCCCCATTACTTCTCCAATGCCACCAGCGCTCCCTCCAGCTTCACTCCCCGCGACGCCTTCAGCAGCACCGCATCGCCCGCCCTCAAATTCTTGACCATCCACGCCCCCGCCTCCGTCGGCGTCTCCACAAACACCGCCTCCGCACCCGCCTCCTGCGCCGCATTCACCAAATCCTTCGCCACCCCGCGCACTCCCACCACCACATCCACTCCGCGCTCGCCCATCCTCTTCCCGCACGCCGCGTGCAGTTCCGCGGCAGCCGGCCCCAGCTCCAGCATCTCCCCCGCCACCACGATGCGCCGCTTCGCCTCCATGCTCAGCAGCGCGTCCACCATCGCATCCAGCGCCCGCGGATTCGAGTTGTAGCAGTCATTCACGATGCGCGCGCCCCGCCACTCCACCACCTGCCCGCGCTTCTCCGCCGGCTGCACCTGCTCCGCCGCCCGCGCGCACTCGCGCAGACTCATCCCGCTCCGCAGCCCCGCCGCCATCCCCGCCAATGCATTCAGCACATTGTGGCGTCCCATCATCGCCAGCCGCACCAGTTCGCGCTCATGCCCCGCCACCACCGTGAACCGCACGCCCTCCGCGCCCATCTCCTCCACATCCACCGCCCGCACGTCCACGCTCTCGCTCATCCCGTAGTACACCGCGCGCCCCTCCATCCCGCGCCCAAACTGGCTCACAAAATGGTCGTCCCCGTTCAGAATCGCCACGCCCGCCGCCGGCAGAGCCTCCACCAACTCGTACTTCGCACGCGCTATCCCCGCCAGCCCCTCCGCAAAAAACTCCAGATGCACCGGCGCCACATTGCTCACCACCGCCCAATCCGGCTGCGCGATCCGCGCCAGCTCCGCAATCTCCCCCGCGTGGTTCATCCCCATCTCGATGACCGCCGCCTCGTGCTCCGGCTCCAGCCGCAGCAGTTGCAGCGGCACGCCAAAGTGGTTGTTCAGGTTTCCCTCCGACTTCATCACCCGGAACCGCGCCCCCAGCACCTGCGCCACAAACTCCTTCGTCGTCGTCTTCCCTGCCGACCCCGTCACCCCGATCACCCGTCCGCCCCAATGCCGCCGCACCGCCGTCGCCAACCGCTGCATCGCCGCCAGCACCGTCCCCCGCACCCGCAGCAGCCGCGCCTCATCCACCCCATCCAGCGCTGTCCAGTGTGCGCTCACCACCGCCGCCACCGCGCCCGCCGCCAGCGCCTGTGCCACAAACTCATGCCCATCCAACCGCTCGCCCTTCACCGCAAAGAACAGCTCGCCCGCCCGCACCGTCCGCGAATCAATCGAGCACCCCGTCGCCTCCGCATCGCGCGCAAACCCGCCCGTCGCACCCATCCAGTCGGCAATTTGTCCTAACGTCAGATTCATTCTCGTCAATCGACCTTTGGAAATCCACGATGTAGTTGGCCGTGGGGAACATACTCAGCACTACCTTCACCTGCGGTAATGTAAGCGCCTTTCGCTGTAAACCTGATTTTTATCGGAGTACCGCAGATATCATTCTGGGGATTAAGAACCAACCGGTTATTGATTGATTCACCGGATGCATATACAGGGCCTTCTGGTTCACCTTCGCCGCAAATAAGAATCACGTCATATTTCGCTGCAAGGTGTGTTGCTTGAAACTCCCAGCCCAAGAGATCCCCTTGTCCGCCACTATCAAAATGCATACTGCTATATGTATCAACAACTGGTTTAGCTTTTTCCTCGATTAGATTTGACTTTTGAACAACCGGCACAGGCTTTTGCCTTGTACAACCTGAACACAACAATAGACAAAGAAGCACACCAATTCTTTTTCTCATGCCATCCCCCGCAGCACGTCCGCCGCCACCGCCGCATCGTCAAACGGAACCGTCCCCTCGCGCAGAATCTGCGTCGTTTCATGTCCCTTGCCCGCCAGCAGCACAATATCCCCCGCCTTCGCCTGCGCAATCGCCATCGCAATCGCCTTCGCGCGGTCAGCCTCCACCAAACACTCCGCGCTCGTCTCACGAACACCAACCAGCGCCTCCGCAATAATCACTTCCGGCTCCTCGCTCCGCGGATTGTCGCTCGTCACCACCACCACATCGCTCCCAGCTCCCGCGGCCCGCCCCATCAGCGGACGCTTCGTCTTGTCGCGGTCCCCGCCGCATCCGAACACCGTGATCACCCGCCCCTGCCCCGCCAGCTCCCGCGCCAGCGCCGTCAAATTCGCAATCGCGTCCGGCGTGTGCGCGTAGTCCACCACCACCGTAATCCCGCGCTCGTTCGGCACCACCTGGAACCGCCCCGGCACATGAGTCAGCGCCGCCGCGCCCGCCTCGATCTGCTCCAGCGTCAACCCCCGCGCATGCGCAGCCGCCGCCGCCGCCAACAGGTTGTACACGTTCACCCTTCCCGTCAGATGCGTCATCACCCGCCGTTTCCCCATCGGCGTCCGCAGCAACAGCGTCGTCCGCCCCGCGCGCAACTCCACATGCTCCGCGTGGAAGTCACCCGCCTCCATCCCATACGTAATCGCCTTGCTCCGCCCGCCCTTCGCGTACTCCGCCAGCTTCTTCCCGTACGCATCATCCGTGTTCACCACCGCCACCCGCGGCGGAGCCGTCCCCGCTCCCGTAAACAGCTTCTTCTTCGCCGCAAAGTATCCGTCCATCGTCTTGTGGTAGTCCAGATGGTCCTGCGTCAGGTTCGTGAAGATGGCCGTGTCCACCGCCACGCCCCACGCCCGCTCCTGCTCCAGCGCGTGCGAGCTCATCTCCATCACCGCCTCGCTCGCCCCCGCCACCACCCCCTGCCGGAACACGTCCAGCAGATCCCGCGACTCCGGCGTCGTATGCGGAGACGCCATCACCCGCTCCCCCACCCTGTACTCGATCGTCCCCACTAGCACCGTCCCGCGCCCCGCCGCGCGCAGCATCGCGTCTAATAGATAAGTGGTGGTCGTCTTCCCGTTCGTGCCCGTCACTGCGCACACCTTCAACTTCTTCTCCGGATGCCCCATCACGTTCGCGCTCACCTGTGCCAGCGCCCGCCGCCCGTGCTCCACCTGCACCACCGGAATCCGCGGATGCCGCTCCCGCATCGCCGCAAACGCCGCCCGCGAGTCCGTCACCACCCCCGCCGCACCCGCCGCGATGGCCGCATCTATATATTTATTCCCATCCGTCGACCCGCCACGCATCGCCACAAACACCGCACCCGCACGCACCCGCCGCGAGTCGTACTCCACCCCATCCACCTCCACCGGAGCGCGCAGCAGCGCATCCGCCACCACCGCCACTCCCGCCAGTGCCTCGCTCCACAGCATGCCCATGATTGTATGCCGCCCTCAGCGGCCGAAGCGCACCACTACTTCGGTTCCCGCCGGAACCATCGTCCCCGCCGCCGGCGCCTGCTCCCGCGCCATCCCGCTCCCCACTGTCTGCACCCGCAACCCCGCACTCGTCGCCGTCTGCACCGCCTGCCGTACCGTCTCGCCCACAAACACCGGAACCGCCACCGGCCGACCCGAGTTCATCACTACCGCGTTTCCGTTCGGGCTCACTGCCATCGGCTGCGCCGCTCCCACCGCCGCGCCCGTCGCCACTCCCTGCTGTTGAGCCTTGTACGCCTGCACCACGTTCGCTGGCAGCGTGTCGCCCGCTCCCGTCGCCCCGCCGCTCGCGGCGCTCGCACTCGTCGCCGGCACCGCCACTACCGGAGCAGCGCTTCCTCCTCCCGCTATCGCCACACGCAGCGGATCGTCCGCCGACAGCTCATTCGCCTGCGCAAACATCGCGTTCAAATCCCCCGTCTCCTCGCTCGGCTTGTCCCCCGCTCCCTTCGCCGCCGCAGCCGCCGCCGCCTGCATCTGCTTCGTCGTGCGCACCGGCTGGTCGTGCGGAACCCCCAGATACTCCAGCGCCTCCTGCGCCACCTCTGCAAACACCGGCGCGCTCACCGCCGCCCCGTAGTACGACGCCCCCTGCGGTGAATCAATCACCACCGCCACCGTGATTGCCGGATTGCTCACCGGCGCCATCCCCGCAAAGCTCGCTACGTGCTTCGTCTTCGAGTACGTGTGCGTCACCTTGTCGATCACCTGCGCCGTCCCCGTCTTGCCCCCCGCGCTATATCCGTTCAGTGCCGCCGCCTTGCCCGTCCCCTCGATGACGATGCCCTCCATCATCTTCCGCATCTTCGCCGCCGTCATCTCCGTGATGACTCGCCGCGACCCCTCCGGCAGCGGGTTCGGCAGCTCGTTCTCCGGATGGAACGGCGCCGCCTGCAGCCGTGCATCGCCCTTCACATAATCCGTGGACTGCATCAGCACATGCGGCGGCAGATACACTCCCCCGTTCGCAATCGTGCTCACCATCGCCGCCAGTTGTACCGGCGTCACCGCCACCTCCTGCCCGATTGCCACAGACAAAATACTCGTCGCGTCCCACTGCTTCGGCGGACGCAGCAGCCCACGCGTCTCGCTCGGCAGCTCAATCCCCGACCGGTCCCCGAACCCGAACCCCTTGATGTACTGGTAGAACTTCTCCGGCCCCACCTTCAGCGCCATCTTCGCCGCGCCCACGTCGCTGGAATGCTCCAGCGCATACTGCACCGTCACCACCCCGAAGTGGTCGTCCTTGTCGTCGTGCAACGTCCGCCCCCACAGCGTCATCGCCCCGTTCTGGCAGTCCACCTTGTCCTCCGGCTGCACTCCCGCCGCGTCCAGCGCCGCCGAGTACGTCACCAGCTTGAACGTGGACCCCGGCTCGTATACGTCGCTCACCGCCAGGTTCGTCAGCGAATCCCCGTCCACATGCCGCGTGTCGTTCGGATTGAACCGCGGCGACACCGCCAGCGCCAGCACCTGCCCCGTGTGCGGATCCATCACCACAATCGTTCCGTGCGCCGCACGCGTCGCCTCCACCTGCCTGTCCAGCGCCTTCTCCGCCATGTACTGGATGTTCGCGTCCACCGTCAGCACCAGGTTCTCCCCCGGCATCGGCTCGCTCTCTTCGCTGCCCAGCACCCGCCGCTTCGCGTCCAGCGCCGTCAGCATGTGCCCGGGCTGCCCGTGCAGATCGTCGTCGTACTTCAGCTCCAGCCCCCCCAGCCCGTTGTCGTCTGCCCCCACATATCCCAGCACCTGCGACGCCAGCCCGCTGTTCGGATAGAACCGCTTGAACTCCTTCTGGAAGTACACCCCCGTCCGGTTCAGCTCCCGCACCCGCTCCGCCGTCTCTCCGTCCACGCGCCGCGCCACCCACGCAAAGTTCCGGCTGTCGTTGAACCGCCGCCCAATCTGCTCTTCGCTGGTGAACTTGTCCTCCGGGTCCGTGTGCACAATGCGCGCCAGCATCGCCGCTGTCTCCGCCTTGCTCTCCCCCATCTCCGACGGCACCGCGTAGATCGAGTCCACCAGCACCGTCATCGCCAGCTCCCGCAGATTGCGGTCGTACAGCACCCCACGTCGCGGGGCCACCTCAAACGTACGCTGCTGCTGACGCGCCGCCACCTCCACGTAGTGATGGTGCCTCACCACCTGCAGCCACACCAGCCGCAGCCCAATCACGCCCACCCATGTGCAAAAAATCAGCGCCGCAATCACAAAGCGCTTCCGTCGGATGGGAGTGCTCAGGGGTTGCCGCGCCGTCTTGTTCATCGCATCTCTTGTCGTTTGAAGTCTGTTTGCGCTCGCGCGCCCATCACTGTGCCGGTGGTGCCGGTGCCGCTTCGGCCAGCGCCGGGGCGTTCGCGTCTACCGCGCCCCCGGGGCTTACAACTTGGCCCGGCGTCGGTGCGTCCAGCCCTAGCTCCCGCGCCATCCGGTCAATTCGCCCGGGATCGCTCAGCGTCGCCTCGCTCAGCCGCAACTGTCGGTTCTGCTCCCGCATCTCCTCCAGTTGCTGTTTTTGCAGCTCCACGCGGTATCCATATTCAATCGCGCTGAAGTGCTGCAGCACGTAGAACATCACCAGCAGGAACAGCGCGCCCATCACCAGCGCAAACCTCCGCATCTCCTGCCGCCGCTGCGGATCGTCCTGCTTCCGGATCCGGCTGTTGTCAATGTGCTTCGTGAAGAAGACCTCCGGCGTCGGCCCCCGCCGCGCCCGCCGCTGCTTCTCGAACAGGTCGCGGTTCCGCTCAGAAAATCCCGGCGCAAACGCCTCCGCGACGCTCATCGCATCCGTTGTAATCGCCTGTGTCGCCATCGCCGCCTCCTTCTTCCCGTCCTCGTCCTACCAGGGCCGCGGAGCACGTCGTCCCGGCTGCTCCTCCCTGCCCTCGCCTTCCAATCTCTCCGCCGCCCTCAGCTTCGCGCTGCGCGACCTCGGGTTCCGTCTCTCTTCTTCCTCGCCCGCCTCCACCGGCTTGCGCGTCAGAACCCGGTATATCCCGCGCTGCCCGCCCTCCCGCAGCGCATCCTTCACCAACCGGTCCTCCAGCGAGTGGAAACTGATGCAAACCACTCGCCCTCCCGTCTTGAGCAGGCGCGGCGCGGATTGCAGAAACGCCCCTATCTCGCCCAACTCGTCGTTCACTCGAATCCGGAGCGCTTGAAAGGTTCTGGTCGCCGGATGAATCGAATGCCCCTGAGCGTTGTATATTGCCGGGGCTGCGGCCGCTACGACTGAAGCTAGTTGCGCTGTCGTTCGCAGCGGCCGAGCCCGGACAATTGCTCTGGCGATTCTCCGCGACCTCCTTTCTTCTCCGAATTCGTAAATCAGGTTCGCGAGGTCTTCTTCGTCCGCCTGATTTACCACTTGTTCGGCGGTGACCCCGCTGCGCGTGTCCATGCGCATGTCCAGCGGTCCCTCCGCCTGAAAACTGAACCCTCGCCGTGCCTCGTCCAACTGCAGCGAGCTCACTCCGAAGTCCGCCAGCAATCCGTCCACGCTGCCGTCCTTCAATGCCTCCCGCGCCTCGCTGAACGCCCGCGCCTCATACACCACCTGCGGCATCTCTGCGCCCAGCTCTGCGGCCAACTCCTCCAGCCGCCTGCGCCCTAGCTCCATCGCCTGCGGGTCGCGGTCAAAGCAGATCAGCCTGCCCTTCCCGCCCAGCCGCCTCGCTATCTGGCTGCTGTGCCCGCCCAGTCCCAGCGTCGCGTCTACCACCGTCGCGCCGGCCTGCACGTCAAGGAACTCCATCACCTCATTGCAAAGAACCGGCACATGTTGCGGTTTGCTCACTCCGTCTCCCCGCTCGCTTCCATGTGCGCCTCACTGGTGAGGCCGTTCACTCCTCAAATCCCTTACAGCCCCAAGTCCGCCAAAGCGTTCTTGTCTTCGTCCGACAGCGGATTCGCATCCATCTCCCGCTTGTAGGCGTCGTGGTTCGCCACGCCCAGATACGTCTGCATCCCCAGCACCACAACCTCGCCGGCCAACCCGGCGCTCTCCCGCAGCAGTTGCGGAACCAGCACCCGCCCCTGCGCGTCCATCTCCACCACCTGCCCGTAGTAGTTCGTCACGTCCAAAAACTTCTTCTTCGCTGGGTTGAACTTCGGTATCTTCGCCAGCGCGTCCTCGATCCGCTCCCACTCCTTCAGCGGATATACCTCCGCACGCTTCCCGTCCGTGCTGGTGATGTAGAACTGCGGCCCGTACACCTCTTCCGCGCGGCGCTTGTACTCCGCCGGCAGCTTCAGCCGCCCCTTCTCATCAATCCGTGTTGGGTGATTGCCCCTGAACATTCCGTCACCGCTCCAGCAGGTACCTGCCTTGCAACTCTTGCTTTCCGCTTCAATCGCGTTACACTGGCCTCAATGTGGCTTGATTACATCCTATTTTAACCACTTCCGACCACTTCACTCCACCATAATGGCCTGACTCACCCTCCCTGTAAATAGCTAAATTCAGCAAAATGAATGACTTTTTTGTGGAGTTGTGTGGAAAACTCAGCCCGTGGGTGTACCTCCCGCGTGACCCACTACATCTTGTGTTTACCCTCTTGGTTCGCCTCGCCCACCCCAGCGAACCCCTCCACCGACCACCGCGCAGCCGCACCCGCTTCTTTCGCGGGTGCCGCCGCACTCTCCCTACGGTTCTTCGCGCTCTTCCACAGCCCGCCGCTGCATCTCCCGCTCCCGCAGGAACCACAACAGGTAGGCCACAATCGCCAGATTGATCACCATCACCCCAGCACGCCACAGCGACGCATGCCGCAGCATCTCGAATCCCTCCCACGGCAGGAACGCAATCCCGATGATCAACGTCAGGTACTCTGCCCACGTCTGTTCCAGCAGCAGCCCAATCCCCTCCGTCAGCGCCACCGCCGCGTAGCTGAACGTTCCCACGCTCACCATCACCAGTTGCCGGTCCGTCACCAGGTCCGCGCGGCTCTGCAGCATGTCCACAAACTTGCCGTCGGGGTCAAACCGCAGCGCCGTCGCCGTCTGCCCGATGAAGTCCCCCAGGTCCGCGTTGAGGAAGTGCAGCGCACCCAGCCCCATCGCCACAAAGAACGCAGCCTTCAGCAGCTTGAAGCTGCCAATCGTCAACAGCCCCTTGTTGTGCGGATGATTCACCGTTCGTACACTTCCTGCGCCTTCGTTCCCATCGTCTGTGATATCGCCAGAGTACCGCATCGTCCCATTTTGGGCCAACCCACTCCGCTCGCGCTCTCACGCTCTCTCTCGTTTCATGTTAGAAATGAGTTTCAAGCGGAGAGGAAAGTTTCGTGCGCTACCGTTTCAAAACCGCCCAGTGGGTTCCCTACTCCGCCGAACATGTCTTCGCTTTCTTCGCAGACCCCAACAATCTCCCCCTGCTCTCCCTCAAGTGGCAGCGCCTGCGCATCGAGGAGGCCATGCTCGCGCCTCCGCCTCCCCGCCCTGCCCTGCAAGCCACCGGCCTGCGTCTGCGCAGCTTCGCCGCAGGCAAAGACAGCATCATCACCGTCAGCTACCGCCCCCTGCGCTGGCTGCCCATCCGCTTCCGCTGGAAGGCGCAAATCACCCACTTCGAGTGGAACCGCATGTTCGCCGACATCGGCGTCGATTCCATCTTCCCCTACTGGGAGCACTGCCACATCTTCGAGGTCGAGACCCGCGCCAACACCAGCGGCGTCGCCGTCCAGGGTACCCTCATCAAGGACGAAATCAACTACATCCCGCCCGGCCAGGGCGACACCTGGCTCACCCGCAAGTTCCACGACCACGTCGTCCTGCCCACCATCAAGCGCATGTTCAAGGCGCGCCACAAACAACTCGCCCTCATGCTCCCCTCCATCCTCGCCCGACTCGTCCCGCCCTCGGCCATCCCCGCGCCCCCCGCGCAGGCCGACCCTCCCGACGACTAAGAAAATATTCAGCAGCTTCCTAAACAGGAAGGCTCGCGTTCACCCAACGCCGATGACAATTTGTACATTGGCGCGCGTCAGCGCGCAGTCGGCCGTGCGGCCGTCAGCACCGGCCGCGCCTTCTCCAGCGCCGCCTCCACCGTCAGCCCGTACTTCTCCCGCAACTGCTCCACCTTGCCGTGCTCCACAAAGTTGTCCGGCCACCCTATCCGCACCACCGGCGTCGTCAGCCCCAGCTCGCTCACCGCCTCCAGCACCGCGCTCCCGAACCCGCCCATCAGCACGTGGTCCTCAAACGTCACCAGCAGCTTCACCTTTTTCGCGTACTGCGCAATCATCTCGCGGTCCAGCGGCTTCACAAACCGCGGATTGATCACCGCCGCGCTCACGCCCTCCGCCGCCAGCTTCTCCGCCATCTCCTGCGCCAGCGGCAGCATCTGCCCCAGCCCCAGAATCGCCACGTCGCTTCCGTCCGCAATCACCTCGGCCTTCCCAATCTCAATCGCTGTCGGGAACTCCTTCACCTTCGCGCCCGGCCCTATCCCCCGCGGATACCGCACCGCGCTCGGCCCCTCGTGCAGCAGTGCCGTGTACAGCATGTCCGCCAGCTCGTCCTCGTCCTTCGGGTCCATGTGCACCATGTTCGGAATCCCGCGCAGATAGCTGATGTCGAACAATCCGTGGTGCGTCGGCCCGTCGTCGCCAGACAAGCTCCCGCGGTCCATGCAGAACACCACCTTCAGATCCTGCAGGCATACGTCATGCACAATCGGGTCGAACGCTCGCTGCAAAAACGTCGAATAGATGGCGCAGAACGGCTTGAATCCCTTGATTGCCATCCCCGCCGCAAAGATCACCCCGTGCTCTTCGGCAATCCCCACGTCAAAGTACCGGTTCGCATGCCGCGGACGGAACAGGTCCAGCGCCGTCCCGTTCGGCATCGCCGCCGTAATCGCCACCAGCTTCTCGTCGCGGTCCGCCAGCTTCACCAGCGTCTCCGCAAAGATCTCACTGTACGTCTTCTGCCCCGTCGGCTTGGTCTCGCCAGTCTCCGGGTCGTACGGCCCCAGCCCGTGGAACTTCTTCTGCTTCTCCAGCGCCGGCTGGAAGCCCTTCCCCTTCTGCGTTATCGCGTGCAGCAGCACCGGCTTGTTCTGCTGCTTCAAAAAGCGGAACGTCTCGATCAGCAGCGGCAGGTTGTGCCCGTCTATCGGCCCGTAGTAGTTCAGCCCCAGCTCCTCAAAAATCATGGACCGCCCCAGCAGCCCCTTCGCCGCCTCCTCCGCCACGTGCGCCATATGCCGCGCCGTCTTGCCACCAAAGCGCTCAATCAGCTCGGCTGCCTTGTCGTGCCACTTCACATAATCCGGATGCGTCACCACCTTGTGCAGGTAGCTGGCGATCGCGCCCACGTTCTTGTCAATGGACCACGCGTTGTCGTTCAGCACCACGATCAGCCGCTTGGTCTGCGTGGCGATGTTGTTCAGCGCCTCGTACGTGATGCCGCACGTCAGCGCCGCGTCCCCCGCCAGCACCACCACGTTCTCGTTGCCGCCGGCCATGTCGCGCCCCACCGCCATCCCCAGCCCCGCGCTCAACGCCGTACCCGCGTGTCCCGCCCCGTAGCAGTCGTGCGGACTCTCCGTCCGCAGCATAAAGCCGTTCAGCCCGCCCGGCGTGCGGATCGTGTCAATCTCCTCTTGCCGCCCCGTCAGCAGCTTGTGCACATACGCCTGATGGCTCACGTCGAACAGGAAGTTGTCCCGCGGCGTCTCGAACACGTAGTGCATGGCGATGGTCAGCTCCACCACCCCCAGGTTCGGGCCAATGTGGCCCCCCGTCCGCGACACCGCCAGAATCAGACGTTCGCGGATCTCCTCCGCCAGTATCTCCAGTTGGGGAAGGGTCAGCTTCTTGACATCGGCCGGCGAATGGATGGTCTCTAGCAGTGTTGCCATGCGTCTTCGTAATCCTTTTGGATGCCGCTGCCCGCACTCTGACGTCGGGCGCGCATCGGGGCGCGTAAAAAAGGCCGTCGGTCGGGACGGCGGTTCGGTCTAAATCGTTCCCCCAAGTATACCAATCCGACCCTCAAGTGGGAGCAATAACTGCCACCGTTGCCCTTGTAAGCCATTAACTTCAAGCCGTCATTCTGAGCGGAGCATCGCGCCCTTTGCGATGCGTAGTCGAAGAACCCAGAGGACTTCCACACCCCCCACGCCGCACATTCCTTCCTAACCGGTATGGAGGGTGTAAATTGCGCCTGCACGTCACCCACGCAACGCGTCATCGTTCTCTATGGCGTGTGCTGCGACACGCTCAGCAGGTTCCCGTCCGGATCCTTGAACCACGCCACCTTCGCCCCCGTCGGCGTCGTCCATATGCCCAGCGAATCCTGCTCCATCCCCTCATAGCGTTCAAACCGCACCCCGCTCTGCTGCAGGCTCTTCACTTCCCTCCCAATCTCCGCCACCTCCCAGCCCAGCACCGTGCCAAACGACTCGGGCAGCTTCTTCGCCATCACCAGCCGCAGCATGATGCCGTTCGCCTCAAATACCAGCGCAAACGGTGGCTCCTCCGCCACCAGCCGCAGCCCCAGCGTATCGCGGTAGAACGCTTTCGCCCGCTCCACGTCCACGATGGGCACAAACGCAATCAGGTTGTGCTTTCCCAATCCGCCTCGTTCCGCCATGTCGCATATTCTGAACCCACCCCTCCTCCCTTCGCAACATTCAAAGTACCCCGCTGGCCTGCCTGCTGATACGCTTGTCTCCGAGGTTGTTATGCGCACTCTCTTCTTCGCCCTCCTGCTCGCCGCCGCGCTCCCCGCCCGCGCCCAGCTCGACTCCCTCATGCCCGGCGCCAAACCCGCTTCACCCTCACCCACTCCCATGACCCAGCCCACCGACCTCCCGCCCGGAACCAAGCTCCTCTTCGACCTCGAAAAGCAATTCGCCGCAGACACCGCCAAGGGCGGCGGCAAGGCCTTCGCCTCCTGGTTCGCCGAAGACGCCGTCGAGCTCCCCAACAAAAAGGCTCCCGTCCAGGGCCGCGCCGCCATCGCCGCCATGTCCATCTGGGACGCCAAAGACTTCCATCTCGAATGGACTCCGCAGGGCGGCCTCATGATGCCCTCCGGCTCCGCCGGCTACACCTGGGGACACTACACCGCACGCTCCACCGGCCCAGACGGCAAGCCCTCCACCACCCAGGGACGCTACATGACCCTCTGGCAGAAGCAACCCGACGGCCACTGGAAGGTCGCACTCGACGCCAGCAACGAGGCCCCCGAGGACTGCGGCTGCACCGTCGAAAAACCCTCCACGCTCACTCCCTGAGCCGGCCATGACCCTCGCGCGCTCCAACTCGTCCGACCCTCGCAACACCCTGGCATCCAGACGCGCGGCCGCGCTCCGCTCCATGCTCGCCGGCATCGCGCTCAGCCTGCTCAAGCTCGTCGCCGGCCTCATCACCGGCTCCGTCGCCCTCATCTCAGACGCCGCCCACTCCACCCTCGACATCCTCGCCGCCGCCATGACCCTCCTCTCCGTACAGGTCGGCGGCCGCCCCGCCGACGAGGACCACGCCTACGGCCACGGCAAGGTCGAAACCCTCTCCGCCTTCCTCGAAGTCCTGCTCATGCTGGGCTCCCTCGTCGGCATCGTCTTCCTCTCCCTGCGCCGCATCTTCTTCGAGCGCGTTTCCCTCCAGCTCTCTCCCTGGATCTTCGCCGTCCCCATCATCTCCATGGTCGTCAACACCCTCCGCTCGCGCCATCTGCTCGCCGCCGCGCGCCTCCATCCCAGCCCCGCGCTGGAGGCCGAGGCCCTCAACGTACGCACCGACGTCTGGTCCTCCGCCGCCGTGCTCCTCGGCCTCGTCGCCGCATGGTTCAGTCCGCGCCTCGGCATCCCCCGCCTCGAACTCGCCGACCCCATCGCCGCCCTCGTCGTCGCCGTCATCATCCTCTTCGCCGGCCGCTCCCTCGCCCAGCACACCCTCGACTCCCTCCTCGACGCCTCGCCCCGCAACGCCCGCCGCGACCTCATCCGCGAGCTCTCCCGCGTCCGCGGCGTCCTCGCCGTCGAGCGCATCCGCGTCCGCCGCTCCGGCGGCCAGTACTTCGTGGACATCGCCCTCGCACTGCCCCGCGCCCTCACCTTCCAGCACTCCGAGCAGGTCGTCGCAGACGCCACCGCCGCCGTCCAATCCCTGCTCCCCGGCGCCGACGTCGTCATCCACACCCTCCCCCGTGCCACCTCCGGCGAGTCCCTCTTCGACCGCATTCGCGCCGTCGCCGCCCGCGACAACGTCAGCGTCCACGAGGTCACCGCCCAGCAGATCCACGGCCGCCTCCAGGTCGAGCAGCACGTCGAGCTCGACGAAAAGATGCCGCTGCGCGCCGCCCACGACTTCGTCACCGCCCTCGAATCCCGCATCCTCGCCGAGGTCCCCGAGATCGCCTCCATCCTCACCCACATCGAGAGCCTCCCTGCCCACATTGACGAGGCCACCCAGACCGTCTCCGCCGCCGCCGACGAGGACGAGGCTCTCGCCGTCGCCCTCCAGCGCGCCGCCGACGCCACCCCCAACATCCTCGACGCCCACGACCTCCGCGTCACCCGCGTCTCCGGCCACATCCAGGCCACCTGCCACTGCACCCTCGCCGACGACCTCCCCATGCAGCAGGTCCACGAGGCCATCACCGCGCTCGAAGACCGTCTCAAGCTCGAGTTCCCCCGCCTCCAGCGCTTCCTCATCCACCCCGAACCCGCCACCGACAACCGCCGCTGAGTGCGACAATAGCCGCAATGCGTCTCCTCTTCCGCATCCTGCGCGACGTCCTCATCCTCCTCGCCGTCGCTCTCGTCGCCGCGCTCATCACCATGAGCCTCGCCGTCCACGGCAGCGAAGTCACCATCCCCGACCTCACCGGCCTCTCCACCCCCGAAGCCGACGCCCGCGCCCGCGAACTCCAGCTCAAACTCTCCGTCGAGAACCGCTACTTCAGCGCCACCGTCCCCGCCGGACACCTCCTCGCCCAGTCCCCTCCCCCCGGCACCCACGTCCGCCGCGACTGGTCCATCCGCGCCGCCGAAAGCCTCGGCCCCCAGCTCGTCGCCATCCCCTCCGTCACCGGACTCTCCGAGCGCGACGCCACCATCACCATCGAGCGCGCCGGCCTCACCCTCGGCACCGTCGCCCACCTCCCCCCAGACCCAAGCCAGATCCCCGCCGCCACCCCTTCCCCCGAGATCGTCCTCGCCCAATCTCCCCCGCCCGCCGGCGCGGCAGACAGCCCCCGCGTCAGCATCCTTCTCGGCCCCAACCCCTCGCCTGCACCAGTTTCGGTGCAAAAACCATCTCCCCACACTTCACCCATCCCAAACCCATCCAAATCACCACAACCAGCCACACTTTCACCATCAAAAACCGCGCCAATCACCACGCAAAAGCCCACAGAATCCACCGCAAAATCGCCCGTCACCATGCCTAAACTCACCGGCCTCACCATCTCCCAGGCCCTCAAAATCCTCTCTGATTCCGGCCTCCACATCGCCGCCATCGAAGACCTTCCCATCACTCCAAAATCCCCCTCACCCGTCGGCTCCACCGCCGCCATCGCCAAGCCCCCCGCGCCCGCTCCCCTCCCCGGAACCGTCCTCAAGCAATCCCCCACCGCCGCCACGCAAACCCACACCGGCGCAGACGTCCGCCTCACCGTCGCACGCTGAGTCCACAACCGCGCAGATAAACTAATCGCATGGCCTCCAGCTCCACGCTCCCCACCACAGACCTCCTCCAGCTCGCCGCCGACGCCGTCGCCGCTGCCACCCGCGCCGGCGCCACCGCAGCCGAATCCGTCGTCACCGAAGGCGACGAGTTCTCCGTGGATGTCCGCCTCGGCCAGGTCGAAACCCTCACCGAATCCGGCTCCCGCGCCATCGGCCTGCGCGTCTTCGACGGCCACCGCGTCGCCACCACCTCCAGCTCCGACCTCTCGCCAGACTCCATTGCGCAGATGGTCCGCTCCGCCCTCGACCTCTGCCGCATCACCAGCGAAGACCCCTGCGCCGGCCTCCCCGACGACTCCGCCTTCGGCACCATTCCCGACGACCTCCCGCTCGCCTTCGACGATGTCAACTCCCTCCCCGGCCCCGACCGCATCGAGTGGGCTCGCCGCGCCGAGGCCGCCGCCCTCGCCGTTGACCCGCGCATCAAGAACTCCGACGGCGCCGGCTTCAGCGTCCGCACCGGCCACCGCGTCCTCGTCAACTCCCGCGGCTTCTCCAACGAATCCCGCCGCACCTACTGCTCGCTCGCCTGCATGCCCATCGCGCAGGAAAACGACGGCAAAATGCAGCGCGACTACTGGTTTTCCACCGCCCGCACCCTCCGCCTCCTCGAATCCCCCGAGTCCGTCGGCCGCGAGGCCGCCCGCCGCACCCTCCGCCGCCTCGGCGCGCGCCGCGTCCCCACCCAGCGTGCCTCCATCGTCTTCTCCAAGGAGATCGCACGCTCCCTCCTCAGCCATCTCTTCGAGGCCGCCAACGGAGACAGCGTCTACCGCGGCGCATCTTTCCTCGCCGGCAAGCTCGGCCAGAAAATTGCAGGCGATAACATCAACGTCGTTGACGACGGGACCCTCGTCTTCGAGCAAGACGGCCTCCGTTACGGCGGATTCGGCACAGCTCCCTGCGATGCCGAAGGCCTCCCCACCCGCCGCACCACCGTCATCGAAAACGGCGTGCTCACCAGCTATCTGCTCAACACCTACACCGCCCGCAAACTCGGAATGCAATCCACCGCCAACGCCGCCCGCTCGCTCGCCGGAAACCCCGGCATCGGCGGCGGCAACTTCTTCCTCCAGCCCGGCACCCAGACCCCGCGCCAGATCATTGACACCATCCAGAAAGGTCTCTACGTCACGGAGACCATGGGCTTCGGCGTCAACCTCGTCACCGGAGACTACTCCCTCGGCGCCGCCGGCCTCTGGATCGAGGACGGCTCCTTCACCCACGCCGTCGAGGAGGTCACCATCGCCGGCAACCTCGCAGAGATGTTCCACAACATCGCCGCCATCGGCAACGACCTCACCTTCCGCGGCGCCACCGCCTCCCCCACCCTCCACATCGAAGGCATGACCATCGCTGGCTCCTGAGCCCCTAGGGAGCCCACACATGCGTGCGCGCTCTTGCGCTACTGAATTACGCCAGCCGCTTTCAGAAACTCCTGTATCTTTGCGTCTTCAAAGGCGCCCTGCTCATGTGTGAACTTGCCGTGCCCTGCGCCCTGCACCACCACCAACTCCGTCTTCACGCCCGCAGCCTTAAGCTTTTCCTCCAGCACGGTGGATTGCTCAAACGGCACGGTGTGGTCCAGATCGCCGTGGAAGATGATGACCGCAGGGCTCTGCCGGTTGACGTAGGTGACGGGAGAGACGGAGGCCTTGAAGGACTCGTCATTCGCCTTCGCCGCCAGCCAGTTCACGGCGGATTTGTTCTTGCTGATGATGGGCCAGGATTTTTTCGTGAAGTCGGTCGGCCCGTAGTCGTCCACAATCGCGGCAACGCGCATGTCCGTGTCGCCCGGACAGTTGCCGTCAAAGCGGCGGTCATTCCCCAGCAGACCGGTCATCAGCACCAGATGCCCGCCGGCCGAGCCGCCCTGCAGCACAATGCGCTTGGTGTCAATGTTCAACTCCTTGGCGTGGTCCATCACATACTTCAGCGCGCAACGCGAGTCCTCGATGGCCGCCGGAGCGGGCGCTACCTGCACAAAGCGATATTCGACATTAATCAGCGCAAAGCCCATCTGGAAGTACACGCCGCCCGGTGAGACTCGCGTGCCATGGGTCCAGCCGCCGCCGTGGATCTTGATGATGGCCGGCGATGGACCGTTGCTCGCGGGAGGCAGAAACAAATCCATCTTCCCCTCCCAATCGCCCACCTTCACGTAGGTAGCATCGAGTTGGCTGCTATAACCGGCGGGCGGAACAACCGCGCGGGGCGCGGTGTCCTCTTCCTGAGCGAGAACAGCAGCGGCAACCGTAAAGAGCAACCATGTGCAAGCGAGGCGACAGGTGCGGAAAGTCATGCTCGCAGTCTAATCCCTTGCAATCAGTGCAATCTAGAACCCCGTGGGTGTGAAAATCCCGTATGGCAGGCAATCCGCAAACTGTATCCAACCTAATATAGAACCATGGATGTGATACGCTACGACGCCATCGTGCTCGGTGCTGGAGCCGCTGGATTGATGTGCGCCATGGAAGCCGGCAAGCGCGGCAAGCGCGTTCTTCTGCTCGATCACGCTGAATCCATCGGCAAGAAGATACTCATCTCCGGCGGCGGACGCTGCAACTTTACCAACATCCACTGCAAGCCGGAGAACTTTCTCTCCGCCAATCCGCACTTCGCCAAATCGGCGCTGGCGCGTTACACGCCGCAGGACATCCTCGCGCTCGCCCAGAAGCACGGTATCGCCTCGCATGAGAAGACGCTCGGCCAGATCTTCTGCGACCACAGCGCACGCGACATCGTGACCATGCTGGAGAAAGAGTGCGCCGAAGCCGGGGTGCGAATCCAGACGGGCACGCTCATTACAAGCGTCAGCCATACGGACGGCCTCTTCACCGTACGGACGGAGGCCGGCCAACTTTTTGCCGCAGCCGCGCTCGTGGTTGCGACGGGCGGCCTTTCGATTCCGAAGATGGGCGCGACATCTTTCGGCTATGAGCTGGCCAGGCAGTTTGGTCACAACATCGTTGCCACGCGTCCGGCGCTGGTGCCGCTCACGCTTGCGCCGCCTGACCAGCACTGGTGCGATCTCGCCGGCATCTCGCTGGAAGTGGTGGCACAGGTCGTTGACACCAATCAATCCTTCACCAATCGAAATGCTGCGCCCCCCGTCTTTCGCGAGAAGATGCTCTTTACGCATCGCGGACTCAGCGGCCCCGCGATCTTGCAAATCTCGTCGTACTGGAAGCCCGGCTCGGCGCTGGCATTCGACCTCGCCCCCGGCCGCAATGTGGTCTCGCCCGTTGTGCGGAATATCTCGGAGAGATCGTTGGCCGCATTGCGCGAGGCTCTCTACGGCCCGTTTCCACAGCGCTTCGCCGATCGCTGGATGAAGGTGCATACGCCGGATGACTGGAGGAATCCAGCGCTTGCCGCATATGAAGCGCAGTTGCATCACTGGCGCGTTACGCCTGCTGGCACCGAAGGCTATGACAAAGCCGAGGTCACCGCAGGCGGCGTGGATACCGACGGTCTCGATTCCGCGACGATGGAGAGCCGCAAGCAACCAGGCCTGTACTTCATCGGCGAGGTCGTGGATGTGACCGGCCATCTCGGCGGTTTTAACCTCCAATGGGCGTGGGCTTCAGGCGCTGCTGCAGGTCGCGCTCTCTAGGGATGCAGGCCGTTCATCTTGGCGATGCCGCGCAGCTCCCATGATGTTGTCCTTGTCGTCATCCTGCTTGCCACGCCGACTTGCCACGCCGACTTGCCGCGCCGACTTGCCGCGCCGACTTGCCGCGCCGTAGCTCCGCAGGAGCGTAGGCGGGAGCGCAGGCAGGAGCGTAGGCGGGAGCGCAGGCAGGAGCGTAGGCGGGAGCGAGCGTAGCGAGTCGAAGGATCCACATCGGGAACGGAATTAAGCCAGAGGCATGAGCGCAGACAAAGCGCGTGTCAGGGGGTAATGTCCGGATTGTCCGTCATACGCCCGGAACTCTTGACTAATCACTCTAGGCGCCGCATCTCAACACCCACCGCCACCACCTTCGAAGATAATCAACAATTTTCCATTTCTGTAACCATAGACACGAAAAGAATAGCCCTCCGGGTCACTACTCGCGCTAACAAGAAAGTCATGGCCACCGCGTAGGTGAATCACTCCTAGAATCTGTTCGTTGTCATCCCCGGTGTTCTCTTTCCACTGGAGAATCTTAAATATGCCGTTGTCCATAGCGCCGAGGGCAAACACAAATTCGAAATTGGGCGAGTTGGTTTTAGCATGTGCAGGTTTAGAGGCCCAATCCTGATAAGCACGTTGGAATATAAGCAGGTTGTGGCCTTCGAGGTTCACCGAATAAACTCGCAACTCTTTGGTCGTATCTAGTTTTCTTCCGACTGCGTCTGCAAGAGCCTTTCGCATAGGCGCGGCATCGTATTCCGTCAGCTGATGCGCGGACGAACCAACTGAAAATAGGTCTGCGCCCTCTGCGGCGACGGCAGCGGAACGGATCGCGCCAGCTCTGAATTGGCCAAGTCCACCCATGCCAAAGCATTCTTGATCGAGGTTCATTCGCTTGACATGAACAATAGAACCTTGCCCGTCGGCGCTAATCACCGAGTAGTCGTGCGGATGGCTCAGGTATGTACGATCAAACTTCTTGCAGGCATCAGGTTTGTCCCCTGTACAGTCAATCTGAATCCAATTCCCCTCGGCGGTAATCCATGCGATTGGCTTGACGCTTGCGATTCCCGGCGCCAGGAAATTGGAGCTGCTAATGCCAGCTTGATTAACGGAAGCGTCGTGGGCGACTGCGACGACCATTACCCGTTCGCTGTGTTCAGGCGTGTCGGTCTGATTTTCAGTTTGTGCAGAGCCGGTCACTGAGAAAATGAGTACTGCGAGGAGGGTAAGTGATTTCATCCTCAACATATTAGAGTCATCTCGTAGGTTCTGGACGTATCGTCGGCAATCCGGAAGTTGCCCCCAATATTTCCGCGTACCACTTGGCGTACTTCCCGCTCGAACTCGCTATAATTGTTCTTAGAGTTCAAAACACCAAAGCCCCCGTCCTGCGGGGGCTTTTTCGTGCCGCTAAGTCCTTTGTTGTCTAGTTTTTGACCTATAAACCTTTTGTTTTGAAGATTTTAGCGAA
>Ga0316218_1001466_pt1 | contig 25295 bp, 22 predicted proteins | sample TBH18003metaG_FD_203634 | JGI IMG/M metagenome (GOLD analysis project Ga0316218, IMG submission 203634) | Freshwater microbial communities from Trout Bog Lake, Wisconsin, USA - TBH18003 | ecosystem: Environmental > Aquatic > Freshwater > Lake > Hypolimnion/Profundal zone | place: USA: Wisconsin...
GGATCAGGGTTGCCCCCATTGTCCAAAATTCCCCACTGCTGCCTCCCGTAGGAGTCTGGACCGTGTCTCAGTTCCAGTGTGGCTGGTCGTCCTCTCAGACCAGCTACTGATCGTCGCCTTGGTGAGCTTTTACCTCACCAACTAGCTAATCAGATATCGGCCGCTCCAAAAGCATGAGGTACTTGCGTAGCCCCCACTTTCATCCGTAGATCGTATGCGGTATTAGCGCAACTTTCGCTGCGTTATCCCCCACTTCTGGGTACGTTCCGATATATTACTCACCCGTTCGCCACTCGCCACCAGGTTGCCCCGTGCTGCCGTTCGACTTGCATGTGTAAGGCATGCCGCCAGCGTTCAATCTGAGCCAGGATCAAACTCTTCAGTTTAATACCTGTTACTTGTGATCATTTCTGATCTCTATCATTGCTGATAGGTCGCTCACTCAAAATACTGACAAGTCATTCACCAAGTTTGACCTTGATGATTTCCTTATTTTTCTTCTTCGTGAACATCTATTACTTGTTGTCTCAATCCCCCTAAGGTGACTGATTCGCTCGCAATACATGCCCACATTTATTGACTGTATGTTGTTAAAGATCTTCAGGTTGCCCTGATTTTTTGAAGCAGAAATATTTGTGTATTTCGCTGCTGGGGACTCAAGCGTTTTGTTGCATCCCCGAAAAGAAGCGAGATTATGGCGGCTGAAGTTCCTCCCGTCAACAACTTATTGCAAATTATTTTAAATAAGTTGCGCACGCATTTAAAAATAATAAAAAAGGCACGCGTTTGCGTGCCCTGTTTTTAACAGTAAATACGATTTATGAAAGGTTGGGCGCGAGCCAGCGCTCGATCTGTTCTTGTGAAACGGCGCGACGATCGGCCATATTTTTTACCTGATCCACATCGATTTTGCCAACGCTGAAATATTTGGATTGCGGATGCGAAAAATAAAATCCGGACACCGCAGCACCTGGAATCATCGCAAACGAATCCGTAATGTGCATATCGATTTCTTCACACTGCATCAGTTTGAAAACATCGGCTTTAACGGTATGTTCAGGACATGCCGGATAGCCCGGAGCCGGACGAATACCTGCATACTCTTCTTTGATCAATGCCGCATTGCTCAACTGTTCACTGGAGGCGTAACCCCAGAAATCCTTGCGCACCCGCTCATGCAAATATTCGGCACACGCTTCTGCCAGCCGGTCTGCCAATGACTTGAGCATGATGCTGCTGTAGTCGTCGTGCGCCTGCTCGAACCGCTGTTCGTATTTTTCAATTCCCAGACCGGCTGTGACCGCAAACATGCCGATGTAATCTTTGATGCCACTCGCTTTCGGCGCAATGAAATCAGACAGACACTGGTTGGGACGCTGCACGCCATCGATCACCGGTTTCTCAAGTTGCTGACGAACGCCGTAGTAAGTAAATGCGACCTTGCTGCGGGACTCATCGGTATAGATTTCGATATCATCATCGTTGACCGTATTGGCCGGCATTAACATGATGACGCCATTCGCAGTCAGCCAGCGACCTTCGATAATTTTTTTCAGCATGGCCTGGCCTTCGCTGAAAACTTTACTCGCCGCTTCACCGACCACAGGGTCTTTCAGTATCGCAGGGTAAGGCCCGGCCAGATCCCAAGTCTGGAAAAATGGCGCCCAGTCGATGTAGTTGGCAATGGTCGCCAGATCGATATTTTTTAAAACGCGCCGTCCGATAAATTTCGGCGTGACCGGCGCATATTGGCCCTCAAACGAAACCCCCATTTTATTTTTTCGCGCCTGTTCCAGACTGACCATCGGCAGTGCTTTTTTATTTGCGTGCTGCACACGGATCCGTTCGTAATCAAGCGCCAGATCTTCCACATATTGTTCGCGCGAATCCAGTGTCAGCAGCGATTGCGCAACCGAAACCGAACGCGATGCATCCGGTACGTACACAACCGGCCCTTCATAATTCGGCGCAATTTTCACAGCGGTATGCGCGCGACTGGTGGTAGCACCACCAATGAGCAGTGGAATTTTTAACATGCGGAAATGAGGGTCGCGCTGCATTTCCTTTGCCACATGCGCCATCTCTTCCAGTGACGGTGTGATCAATCCCGACAGGCCGATAATATCAGCGTTTTCAGCCTTGGCCACCGCCAAAATTTCTGAGCACGGCACCATTACACCCATGTTGACGACTTCAAAATTATTACACTGCAAAACGACCGACACAATATTTTTACCGATGTCATGCACGTCACCCTTGACGGTGGCAATGACAATTTTTCCTTTCGGTTTATTGTCGCCGGAACGCTTTTTCTCGGCCTCGATAAATGGCAGCAGATGCGCCACGGCCTGCTTCATGACGCGCGCGGATTTCACGACCTGCGGCAAAAACATTTTTCCCTGACCAAACAGATCACCGACAATATTCATGCCGTCCATCAGAGGACCTTCAATGACCTGAATCGGAAATTCAAAGCCTTGCCGTGCCTCTTCGGTATCTTCCACTATCCATTGGGTGATGCCATGCACCATGGCATGCGCCAGACGTTTATTTACCGGCTCATTGCGCCACTCAAGTGTGGCTTCGACCTTCTTGTCGCCGGCCTTCAGGGTCGAGGCCATGTCGATCATGCGCTCCGTCGCATCCGGGCGGCGGTTGAGCACGACATCTTCAACACACTCACGCAGCTCGGCACTGAGTTCGCTGTACATGCCTATCATGCCGGCGTTGACGATACCCATGGTCATGCCGGCCTGGATTGCGTGATATAAAAATACGGTGTGAATTGCTTCACGCGCCGGATCGTTGCCACGGAAACTGAAACTGACATTCGACACGCCGCCGCTGATTTTTGCGCCGGGCAGATTCTGTTTGATCCAGCGTGTCGCGTTGATAAAATCGACTGCGTAATTGTTGTGCTCTTCGATACCGGTGGCAATAGCGAAGATGTTCGGATCGAAAATAATATCTTCCGGCGCAAACTGTACCTGATCGACCAGCAGGTTGTAGGCACGCTGGCAGATTTCTGTTTTGCGCTCGTACGTATCGGCCTGGCCTTTTTCATCGAAAGCCATCACGATTACCGCTGCACCGTACCATTTGCACAGTTTGGCCTGACGCAGAAATTCGGCTTCGCCTTCTTTCATCGAAATCGAATTCACGATCGCCTTACCCTGCACGCATTTCAGACCGGCTTCGATGACTGACCATTTGGAGGAATCGATCATCAGCGGCACGCGCGCAATGTCCGGTTCGGAAGCGATCAGGTTCAGAAACCGCGTCATGGCCGCGACGGAATCGAGCATCGCTTCATCCATGTTGATATCGATGATCTGCGCACCGTTTTCAACCTGCTGACGCGCTACTGCGAGCGCCTCATCGAACTGTTCATTCAGAATCAGGCGTGCAAACGCTTTGGAGCCGGTGACGTTGGTACGCTCACCGACGTTGACAAACAGCGACTGGTCGTTAATTACAAACGGCTCCAGGCCCGCCAGACGCATGACCGCAGGAACGTCCGGAATAACGCGCGGGGCGACGTCTTTCAACTGTTCGGCAATTGCCTTGATATGCGCAGGAGTCGTGCCGCAGCAACCGCCGGCGATATTCACAAAACCACTTTCAGCAAATTCACGCACCAGCGATGACGTAACCACCGGCGTTTCATCAAAGCCGGTGTCACTCATCGGATTGGGCAGGCCTGCATTCGGGTAGATGCAGACAAAGGTGTCGGCGATACTGGATAACTCTTCCGCATAGGGGCGCATCAATGCTGCACCCAGTGCACAGTTCAGACCAATGGTGAGCGGTTTGATATGGCGTACTGAATTCCAGAACGCCGGTACCGTTTGACCGGATAAAATCCGGCCCGATGCATCGGTCACGGTTCCGGAGATCATTACCGGCAAGCGCTTGCCGCTGGATTCGAAAAACGATTCAATTGCAAACAGCGCGGCCTTGCAGTTCAGGGTATCGAAGATGGTTTCCACCAGCAGCACGTCGGAGCCACCTTCGACCAGGCCACGCGTTTGTTCCAGATAGGCCGCAACCAGTTGATCAAAAGTGACATTACGCGCAGCGGGATCATTGACGTTAGGCGAGATCGAGGCTGTTTTGGGCGTCGGTCCCAGTGCGCCGGCAACAAATCGTGGCTGGTCCGGTGTGCTGTATTTGTCGCAGGCTGCGCGCGCAATTCTGGCTGCGCTCACGTTCATCTCATAGGCCAGATGTGCCATGTGATAATCGTCTTGCGCAACCGTGGTCGCGCCGAAGGTATTGGTTTCAATAAAATCCGCACCGGCCTCCAGATATTTTTCGTGGACTTCAGAAATGATATGCGGCTGCGTCAGCGTCAGCAATTCATTGTTGCCCTTGACGAACAATTCGCGCCCCGGCCCGGTGAAATCCTTAAAGCGCTCACCGCGATAATCGGCCTCTGATAATTTGTACTGCTGAATCATGGTGCCCATGGCGCCATCCAGAATCATGATGCGGTGCTTCAATATCTCACGCAGTTGAATTTCAGTCGCACAAAGCACGGATGGTTTTGGAATGGAGGCGGATGTCATGTTGGTCAGTGTCAGGCGTAGAAAGGAAACTAAGGAGAATTGTTAACCAGGTGGCAATGCCACAAATATTATTCTGTTTTTGCGCTGGAAAGCCTGTGATTATACGTCAATCGACTGGTGCTTCCCAAACGACGCTTATCTTATAAGCTTAGTCGATTTGCACAGGTTGACTCTTTTTGAGCAGCAGACTGATCAATACCGAACCCGCGACGATCACACCGATTACCAGCAATGACATCAGCGTTGAGATGTGGAACCAGTCGACCGCCAGCATTTTGCCACCAACAAAAATAAGGACCAGTGCCAGACCATACTTTAAATAATGGAACCGGTCGGCTATGTCGGCCAGCAGGAAGTACAGCGCGCGCAATCCCATGATGGCGAAGATATTCGATGTAAAAACAATAAAAGGATCGGTCGTAATGGCAAACACGGCCGGAATGGAATCCACCGCAAAGATCACATCTGAGACTTCTATCATGACCAGAACCAGCAGCAGAGGGGTCCACAGTCGCCGGCCATTTTCCAGCACGCTGAATTTCTCTGCTCGGAAGCCATCGGTAAATGAAAAATATTTTTTGGCCAGGCGAACGACCGGATTGGCATTCAGATCGGCTTTTTTGTCGGCTGACCAGATCATCTTCAAACCAGTGAATATCAGAAAGGCGCCGAATCCATATAACACCCAGCTGAACTGTTCAACGACCCATACTCCGCCCAGTATCATCCCGATGCGCATGACGATGGCGCCCAGTACACCGTACAGCAATACCTTGCGCTGATATTCGGCCGGAACCGAAAAATGATTGAAGATGAGCAGGAACACAAAAATGTTATCGATGGATAACGCTTTTTCGATGACATAGCCGGCTAAAAATTCCGTGACCTTGGTCTGTGCCAGCTCAATGCCTGCCGCTCTGGCCAGATAAGCCCACATTCCCGCGGCGAACAGCATGGCCATGCAAACCCAGGCCAGCGACCAGTACGCCGCCTGCCTGACGCCCATCTTCTGCGCCTTACTGCCGCCGAAGGCCAGGATGTCGAGTGACAGCATGATCAGTACGAATACCAGGAATGCTGCCCACATCCATGGTTGTGCAATAGTGTGCATCAATAGGTTCCTGGTTCGTCCGTTATGAAAGGAGGTAGAGTATCAGTGGTGCCATTACAGGTGCACCGTAAATTCACTATAAAATTTGCGCGGGAGCCGCCCGGCTCATTTATTGCAGCCAGATTAGTCAATTCTTGGCACCAGAAATAAGATTGTGATCAATCCATTCAACAAATTCAGATGCCTGGGTAATTATTTCTTTTATTTGCTCGTCTTCGATGATGTCGCCCGTATAGTCCGCAGCCTGTCTTATGTCGTGTGCACGATTAAACAGGCGACCGAATTCAATTGGAACAACTCCAGTTTTTACCAGCTTAATGCCAAATGCGGCAATCAGACCAGCATGTGTTTTTCCTATGGTCGAATCTACATCAGATGTCGCTTTTAGTAAGGCGGCTTTGGCAGCGTCAAACATCGCATAATATGCGCGGTTACATGCGCCATCCATATCTCCGTCGCCAAAGAGTATTCTTGCCGATTGAATAGCACGATTCGCTTTTGTAATTAAGGTGTCATGCGACATTCTGTTCACAGGATCACTATTCCATCTTGTTCAATATTTCGAAGCAACGAAGGGCTTCGGTAACTTTCTGGATTGGCCCACTCATCTTCCCATATCGGAATTGCTTCAACACGAATACCCGTGTCTAGCATGACGTCGAAAGCCATATCTGACATCGTCATTTTGGTGGTCAAATATTTACCGTGCTGTCCCACAAGTAAAACTGCAACATCTGCATCGCTGTCAACATTAAATCGACCCCGGGCTCGACTGCCAAACAAAATGGCGCCGCGCACCGGAAATACCGAGGAGACTTTTTCCAAAAAGGCGTTAATTGTTTTAAGTGTCGCCATATCAATTGGATGGTTCATTAGCGACTGCATTTAATTATCCTTACCGAATTTGTCTGTTAATTTGAATAACGGTGCTTTTCCTTGGCGTGGCATTTTCATGAACATTAAATTGATATTCGATCATAGGTCATTTAATACCATGTACTTCAGGCGCAAATTTTTAAACAGGTGTTGGTTTTTATTCTATCAGCCTGACTTTTAAATACTTTGTCAATTTCTTGAATAGTACCTTTAATACGGAAATGCCGAAAGACGGCGTTGATATAAGCGCCAACACAAATAAAAAAGGCAGCCAAAAAGCTGCCCTCTTTATCTACGTCTGAAACTGAATTACCGTTTTGAGCGCAATTTCTGGATCGCTGCCAACTGTGCAATTGCTGTGGCGAGTTCTGCCTGAGCTGCTGCATAATCAATGGTAGAGCTGCGATTGACCAGTGCATCTTCTGCCCGTTTTTTGGCGTCAGTCGCTTTTGCTTCATCCAGGTCTTTACCGCGGATTGCCGAATCAGCCAAAACGATGACATGTTTTGGTTGCACTTCCAGCAAACCACCTGCGACGAATACAAACACTTCTTCTTCCTGATCCGGGATACGGATGCGGACTGAACCTGGTTTGATGCGGGTGATCAGCGGAGTATGCTGAGGATAGATACCCAACTCTCCCGATTCACCAGGCAACGCGACAAATTCGGCCAGCCCGGAGAAGATCGACTCTTCTGCGGAAACCACGTCTACTTGAATAGTGTGTGCCATGTTGCTTACCTTATTTATTAACGATGTTGATCGTAAAACTCAGAACAAGCCGCAATGCAATTTTTAATTTGCACTACGGCTTGGCCGGCTAAATTATGCCGCCATTTTCTTCGCTTTTTCGATCGCTTCGTCGATAGTACCAACCATGTAAAACGCCTGTTCCGGCAGGTGATCGAGCTCACCAGAGGCAATCATCTTGAAGCCCTTGATGGTATCCTTCAGCGAAACATATTTACCTGGTGAACCGGTAAACACTTCAGCAACGTGGAATGGCTGAGACAGGAAACGCTGCATTTTACGTGCGCGTGAAACGAGCAGTTTGTCTTCCGGTGCCAACTCGTCCATACCCAGAATAGCGATAATGTCGCGCAATTCTTTGTAACGCTGCAAAGTACCCTGAACAGCACGTGCTGTTTCATAGTGCTCTTGACCAACGACTTGCGGATCGAGCTGACGTGAAGTCGAATCCAGCGGATCAACTGCCGGGTAAATACCCAGAGAGGCGATATCACGGGACAGAACAACGGTCGAATCCAAATGGGCAAAGGTGGTAGCAGGAGAAGGATCGGTCAAGTCATCGGCTGGGACATACACGGCCTGGATCGAGGTGATCGAACCGGTTTTTGTGGATGTAATCCGTTCCTGCAACTTACCCATTTCTTCTGCCAGCGTTGGCTGGTAACCCACGGCTGAAGGCATACGGCCCAGCAGCGCGGAAACTTCTGTACCGGCCAGTGTGTAACGGTAGATGTTATCGACGAAGAACAACACGTCTTTACCTTCGTCACGGAAACCTTCAGCAATGGTCAGACCGGTCAATGCTACGCGCAGACGGTTACCTGGCGGTTCATTCATCTGACCGTATACCATGGCAACTTTATCGAGAACGTTGGAGTCTTTCATTTCGTGATAGAAGTCATTACCTTCACGAGTACGCTCACCCACACCGGCGAACACGGATAAACCGGCGTGTTCTTTGGCGATGTTGTTGATCAGTTCCATCATGTTCACTGTCTTGCCCACACCGGCACCGCCAAACAGACCAACTTTACCGCCTTTGGCGAACGGACAAACCAGATCAATCACCTTGATACCTGTTTCTAACAGATCTTGAGATGGTGACAGTTCGTCGTAAGCCGGAGCTTTACGGTGGATTGCTGCGTGAGTCGGTGTAACCACCGGACCGCATTCATCAATTGGATTGCCCAACACGTCCATAATACGACCCAGGGTCGCTGTACCTGTTGGCACCATGATTGGTTTGCCGGTATTTTGAATCATCATGCCGCGACGCAGACCATCGGAAGTTCCCAGCGCAATGGTACGGACGATACCGTCACCCAATTGCTGTTGCACTTCCAGAGTCAGGTCAGAGCCTGTCATTTTCAAAGCATCGTATATCTTAGGCATCGCGTTGCGTGGAAATTCAACGTCCACAACAGCGCCGATACACTGAACGATTTTGCCATCAGCCATGTTCGTTCCTTCTTAATATAAATAATTACGTGTAATTTACCGTTTCGACAAAGTCGATTTAGTTTTAAAAACTAGACCGCCGCCGCACCAGCCACAATTTCCGAAAGCTCTTTGGTAATCGCTGCCTGACGAGTTTTGTTGTATATCAACTTCAACTCACCAATCACGCTACCTGCATTATCACTGGCCGATTTCATCGCCACCATACGGGCCGATTGTTCGGACGCCATGTTCTCAGCCACACCCTGATAAATCAGTGCTTCAACATAACGAACCAGCAGCTCATCAATAACCGTCTGGGCATCTGGCTCATACAGGTAATCCCAGGAATGATCTTCCTTCGATACCACCAGTTTGTCCGCCGTCAGTGGTAACAGCTGTTCCACTATCGGTTCCTGTTTCATGGTGTTGATGAACTTGGTATAACACAGGTAGACCGCATCCAGTTTTCCATCCTGATAGGCATCCAGTAACACTTTTACCGGTCCGATCAGTTTGTCCAGATGTGGCGTATCGCCGAGTTGTACCACTTGCGCTGATACCTTGGCGCCAATCCGGTTCAAAAAGCCGAGACCTTTATTTCCGATTGCCACGGTTTCAATTTTGCATCCCTGACCTTCCACTTCGCGCAGCTTGTTGGTTACCAGACGCAATACGTTGGTATTCATACCGCCACACAGGCCTTTGTCAGTCGTTACCACGATCAGTCCGATTGTTTTGGACTGGTTCTGGGTAACTAAAAACGGATGCTTGTATTCCTGATTTGCCTGAGACAAGTTCGCTGTGATGACACGAATTTTTTCACTGTATGGACGAGCCGCACGCATCCGGTCCTGCGCTCTGCGCATTTTGGATGCAGCGACCATTTCCATCGCTTTGGTGATCTTCTTCGTATTTTCTACGCTTTTGATCTTGCCCCGTATCTCTTTACCGACAGCCATTTAAGCCCCCTTTTTTACAGCAAGGCCCAGTTACAGGCCAAGCCTAATTACGATCAGTAAGCGCCAGATTTTTTGAAATCAGCTACTGCACCAGCCAGCACTGCTTCGCTGTCTTTGTCGAGTTGCTTGGTTTCTTCAATCTTTTGCAAAAGGGCAGCGTGTTTGGATTTCATGTAATCGTGCACGCCGGCTTCAAAAGCCAGAACCTGCTTGACCGGTACATCATCCAGATAACCTTTGTTCACGGAGAACAGAGTTACCGCCATCAGTGAAATCGACAATGGTGAGTACTGAGCCTGTTTCAGCAATTCTGTAACGCGCGCACCGCGATCGAGCTGTTTGCGGGTTGCTTCGTCCAGATCGGAAGCGAACTGCGCAAACGCAGCCAATTCACGATACTGGGCCAAGTCGGTACGAATACCACCGGACAGATTTTTAATGACTTTGGTCTGAGCTGCACCACCAACGCGTGACACCGAAATACCGGCGTTAATCGCAGGACGGATACCGGCGTTGAACAATGAGGTTTCCAGGAAGATCTGACCGTCAGTGATCGAAATCACGTTGGTCGGAACGAAAGCAGAAACGTCACCAGCCTGGGTTTCAATGATAGGCAAGGCTGTCAGTGAACCGGTTTTGCCTTTGACGGCGCCGTTGGTAAATTTTTCTACGTATTCCGGATTCACGCGAGCTGCGCGTTCGAGCAGACGGGAATGCAGGTAGAACACGTCGCCTGGATACGCTTCACGTCCTGGTGGACGACGCAGCAGCAGGGAAACCTGACGATACGCAACAGCCTGTTTGGACAAATCATCATAAATGATCAGTGCATCTTCACCACGGTCACGGAAGTATTCGCCCATGGCGCAACCGGAGTAGGCAGAAACGAACTGCATCGCTGCAGATTCAGACGCTGACGCGGCAACAACAATGGTGTATTCCATTGCGCCGTGTGCTTCGAGTGAACGAACAACGTTTTTGATGGACGACGCTTTTTGACCGATAGCAACATAGATACATGTTACGTTCTGGCCTTTTTGATTGATCACGGCATCGATCGCAACAGCTGTTTTACCAGTCTGACGATCGCCAATGATCAGTTCGCGCTGACCGCGGCCAATAGGGACCATCGAGTCAATGGATTTCAGACCGGTTTGCATCGGTTCAGAAACTGATTGACGGGCAATAACGCCTGGCGCGATTTTTTCAATCGGGGCAGTCATTTTTGCATTGATAGGACCCTTGCCGTCGATAGGCTGACCCAGTGCGTTGACTACGCGACCGCGCAGTTCTGGACCGATCGGCACTTCCAGAATACGACCGGTACATTTGACTGTATCGCCTTCGGAAATGTGTTCGTAATCACCCAGAATAACGACACCAACGGAATCACGTTCCAGGTTCAGCGCCAGACCGAATGTATTGCCAGGGAATTCCAGCATTTCACCTTGCATTGCATTGGATAAACCATGCACGCGGCAAATACCGTCGGTAACGGAAATAACCGTACCTTCATTGTGAACTTCAGAAGTATTGTCAAGGCCTTCAATCCGGCTCTTGATTAACTCACTGATTTCTGATGGGTTGAGTTGCATATTAACTCCTAATATTTTTCTAAGCTGGGATCAACTTTTACAAAGTCGATCCTTAAGCGGTCAAGGCTATTTGCATCTGTTGCAGCTTGGCACGCACCGATGTATCCAATACTTCATCACCAACCACGACGCGCACTCCACCGATCAGGGTAGAGTCCACAGTGACACTTGGTTTAAGTTTGCGTCCAAATTTGGCTTCCAGTGTTTTGCACAGATCTGTAATCTGTGTGTCTGTGAGCGCAAAGGCGCTGCTGATTTCTGCATCAGCGGTACCTTCATGGGCATTCTTTAATGCGAAAAATTGGGCAGCGATTTCAGGCAACAACAACAGCCGGTGATAACCGGCCAGTGTGGTGACGAAATTTTTTGCTTCCTGATTCACAGGTGATTTCAGTACAGACAAAAACGCATCCACAACCACTGCTGCGGGCGCTTTTGGATTCTGTACCAACGCGATTACATCGGCGTGCTGTGCTGCCTGCGCCATTTCGCCAACCAGCTCTGCCAAGGCAGAAAGGTTGGCGGATTTTGCCACACGAAATAAAGCCTCAGCATAGGGACGGGCTACCGTTGCGAGTTCAGCCATGATTACAGCTCTGCTTTTAATTGATTCAACAGATCAGCGTGAGCCGAAGCGTTGATCTCACGTTTCAAAATCTGCTCTGCGCCTTTGACTGCCAAAGTCGCCACTTCAGAACGCAAACCATCGCGTGCCTTGGTGATTTGTTGAGCAGCATCCAAACGGGCGTTGGCAATAATGCGAGCAGCTTCTTCGGAAGCGGTATTTTTCGCTTCGTCCACAATCATCTGTGCACGCTTGTCAGCTTCGGCAATGCGCTTTTGAACTTCATCGCGCGCGCCAGCCAGTTCGATCTGTACCCGTTTTTCAGCTTCTTTCGATTCGGTTTTGGCGCGTTCTGCTGCAGCAAGACCATCGGCGATTTTCTGTGCACGCTCATCGAGCGCTTTCATCATTGGCGGCCATATGAATTTCATAGTGACACCGCTCAGGATGAAGAAAACCACAAACTGAACAATAAACGTTGCATTCAGGTTCATAGTAATTCCTTATCGTATGGTTCTAACCGCAAACGAAGCGTTTGCGGCAAAGGAAATAATATTAGTGAGCCAGGAATGGGTTAGCGAATGCAAACATCATTGCGATACCAACACCGATCAGGAACGCAGCATCGATCAGACCAGCCAACAGAAACATTTTAGTTTGCAGTTGGTTCATCAGTTCTGGTTGACGTGCAGACGCTTCCAGATATTTACCACCCATCAAGCCAATACCGATACATGCACCGATAGCGCCCAAACCAATAATCAAACCACAAGCCAATGCTACAAAAGAGAGGTCAGTCATGACAGTTCCTTTAAAGTTAAAATACAAAAATTAAAAACAAGATTACAAAATTCAAACTAATTCAAATTACTCAAAACAGCCGCGGGCTGAAAAAACCCGCTACCAATTAATGACCTTCGTGAGCCTGACCCAGATACACCAGAGTCAGCATCATAAAAATAAACGCCTGCAGCAACACGATCAGAATATGGAAAATTGCCCAGATTGAACCGGCAACGATCTGACCCACAATACCAAAGGTGGTCATGGTCGAACCCAGCAGGGCAATCAAAAGAAAGATCAATTCGCCGGCGAACATGTTTCCAAACAACCGCATTCCCAACGAAACAGTTTTTGCAACGAACTCAATTACGTTCAGCAACAAATTGAATGGCGCCATCCAGATACCGAACGGTGCAGCAAATAATTCATGCAAAAATCCGCCGAAGCCTTTGATTTTAACGTTGTAATAAATCATTAAAACAAACACGCCCAGCGCCATACCGATGGTGCCGTTCAGATCAGCAGTTGGAACGACGCGATGGTGATGGAAAATGTCCTGAATACCCAATAATTTAAACAGTTGGGAAAACATGTCGACCGGCAAAAAGTCCAGCGAATTCATTAACAGAACCCAAACAAAAATGGTCAGGGCTAATGGCGCAATGAACGTGCGATTACCGTGAATCATATTTTTGGATTGCTCTTCGACCATTTCAACCAGCATTTCTACAGCAGACTGGAAACGGTTTGGGACACCGGAAGTGGCGCGACGTGCCGCAAAATACATTAAAGACAAACCCAGCACGCCGGTTAAAATCGACCAGAATACGGTGTCCATATTCAGAATCGTCATATCAATGATGTGAGTTTGATGCTTTGTAGAAAAATGGCCCAGATGATGGACTATATATTCTGACATTGAAGGTGCTTCTGATTCGGTCAACAGGTTGATCATAGGATTAGCTTCTAAATAGTAAAATAAAATAACTTTTCATAACCACGATGAATCCCGCTAAAAAGGCCAACCAGCGTACATCATGGTATAACCACACTACCGCAGCTAATAAGGCGATAGTTGTCAAAATCTTTAAAAATTCACCAGTAAAAAAGGTCATAGGATTCGCACCTCCGACCTTGTGCGTACCCGCAAACAGTCTGAGTGCAAACAACGCATTGGGGAATGCGTAGCAAAATCCACCTAAAAGGGCTGAAATTCCTGCTGCCTGGCCGCCCAATGTAAAGGCGAAAATGGCAAGGATAAACATCGCGCAAAATTGGATAGTGACTATGCGCAACATTCGTTTCTCTCTCTAGCTGTCCTGATCTGGTGATAATGTTTTAGGCTATTCTGCCCGTGAAAGCAATGGCGTAATTTGATACAGATCACTCCCGACATAATCAGTAATCCCGGAGGCTGATTATTACTTACAGTCCAACCAAAACCCGAGGATTATACGTGCTAGTCCGTAAGGGCGTCAAACGTTGCCCCACCAAATTCAACATAAACAATGAATCTTTATTAATTTAATTGGAACTATTGCAAATTGAATATTCCACCAGGCGTCTGTTGGACTTGGGCTATGGTGGAACCTGACTGCGGTTACGAGTAGGCGCGCAATTTGGACAAAATACCGTCGAGCGTATCCAGACTGGCAAAATCGATAATGACCTGTCCACGACCCTTGGCTCCCATTTTCAATTGCACCTGGGTTGCAAACAGATCGGAAAGTTCCTCTTCAAGCCGGGCGACATCGCGCGACTTTTCGGTATTTCTGGGCGTCGTATCAGTGGACGATTTTTCCGTACGGGTCACGAGTTTCTCGGTTTCCCGCACGGACAGTCGTTTGGCAATGATCTGATTGGCCAGCAAAATCTGTGTGGCGGCATCGACAGCGAGCAGTGCCCGCGCATGACCCATATCGATATCACCAGCCATCAACATGGTTTGTACCGGGCCGGCCAGATTCAGCAGACGAAGTAAATTCGAGACCGCGCTGCGTGAACGACCTACCGCCTGTGCTGCCTGTTCGTGGGTAAAACTGAAATCATGGATAAGTCGCTGAATACCCTGAGCTTCTTCCAGCGGATTCAGATCTTCACGCTGAATGTTTTCAATCAGTGCCATCGCTGCGGCGGCCTGATCATCCACATCCTTGACCAGTACCGGCACTTCAGTTAATCCAGCCAGTCTTGAAGCACGGTAACGGCGTTCTCCGGCGATGATTTCATACTTGATCACACTGCCATTTTGGGCAGTGATCGGGCGAACCAGTATCGGCTGCATGACGCCTTGCGCCTTGATGGATGCGGCCAGTTCGGCCAGGGCACCTTCATCCATGCGTGTACGGGGCTGATATTTACCGGCCTGCATCACATCCAAAGCCAGAATATTTGGAAAGCCGGGCAGATTAGGCACTGCTTCTGCAAACGCGTCAGAACCACCCAATAAGGCGTCCAATCCCATGCCCAAACCTTTTAATTTCTTGGTTGCCATAATTCTTAACTTCCTTACCTGTTTATTAATTTATTTGAAATTTGTTGACATTATTTATCGAGTGCTTTGACGCGTTCCACCATTTCAGCAGCAAAAGCCAGATAGGCTTGTGCGCCCTTTGATGCGGGGTCAAAATTCACGCCAGGCATCCCGTATGAAGGTGCCTCAGCCAGACGAATATTACGTGGGATAACGGTTTTAAAGACTTTTTCACCGAAATGCTGTTCCAGCTGATCGGAGACCTGCTGGGATAAAGTCATGCGCGGATCGAACATAACGCGCAATAAACCGACGATTTCCAGATCACTGTTTAAATTCTTGTGAACTTTTTTAATGGTGTTGGCCAGATCGGATAACCCTTCCAATGCGTAGTATTCACATTGCATGGGAATGATTACACCGTGGGCCGAACACAGACCGTTCAGCGTCAACATGGACAGGGCAGGAGGACAATCAATCAGAATGAAATCATATTCGGCGTCAATCGCCTTAAGCGCCAGGCGCAGCCGGTTTTCACGATTTTCCAGTTCCACCATTTCGACTTCAGCACCGGCCAGTTCGCGGTTAGCCGGCAAAACGTCATAGTTACCGTTGTCGGATCTTTGCCGAACCGTTTGAACGTCTGACAATCCGAGCAACACTTGATAGATCGTGGCATTCAGTTTGGATTTATTGATTCCGGAACCCATGGTTGCATTGCCCTGAGGATCCAGATCAACCAGCAGCACTCGTTGATTAAGCTGAGCCAGGCTGGCCGCCAGATTGACAGTTGTAGTGGTTTTACCAACACCGCCTTTTTGATTTGCAACACAGAAGATTTTCGCCATATTCTTTTTAATTTATTGTTCTATCCATAACAAATGCCGCTGTACGTCCAGCCCCGGTACTGTAATTGCCACAACTTTGCTTATTGACCAACCTGCGGGCAACACTGCGATTTCATGTTCTGGCAACTGCCCTTTTAACGCAATCATCTGCCCGCCCGATGCAAGTAAATGTCCTGCCCAATTGACGAAATTCGCCAATTCGGAAAACGCTCTGGAAGTGATGACATCAAACGGCTCAACGACTTTCAATTGCTCGACGCGCCCGGTATAGACCGTGACATTATCCAGTCCAAGTTCCGCCTTGACCTGATGTAAAAATGCAGTTTTTTTATTGACGGTATCGATCAGCGACACTTTGGCAGAAGGAAAAACGATGGCCAGAACAATGCCTGGCAAACCACCTCCAGAGCCAACGTCCAGTATGTTTTTCGCGTGCTGAAATGCAAAAGCCGCAGACAGACTGTCCAGCAGATGCTGCCGTACCATATCAACCGGATTTCGCACCGAGGTAAGATTGTAAACGCCATTCCACTTAATAAGCAGGTCCAGGTAGGACATTAACTGATTATATTGATCTGGATTCAGTTTTAGTTGCAGTGCAGCTACGCCCTGCTCCAGCAGCTGTCTGGTTTGTGTCTGGTCATGAATGATGGTCATAACTGGACATCTCCCTGTGCCAGTAGCGGCGCCTGAGAGAATTCTTTGTAACCACGTTTTTTCAGGTGAACCAGTAATAACGAAATGGCTGCCGGCGTAACTCCAGAAATCCGACTGCACTGCCCTAATGTTTCCGGCCTTTGTTTATTTAATTTCTGTTTCACTTCGATGGATAAGCCAGACACTTCCAAATAATCAAAATTGCCGGGCATGGGCAAATTATCAAAATGCGCGTGCCGTTGCACTTCTTTTGCCTGCCGGTCGATATAGCCAGCGTACTTCACATGAATTTCTACCTGTTCTCTGACTACCTCATCTTGCACGCTTGGGCCGGCGACATCCTGACCATCCACGCCGCGCAACGTCATCAGGCTCTGGTAATTGACCTGTGGTCGCTTTAGCAGATCAGCCAGAGAATATTCCCGCTCCAGAGCCTTACCAATAACCCGCACGGCTTCAACCTCTGCAATCAGACGGGGATTAACCCAAGTTGACTTTAACCGTTCCAGTTCACGGGCTACCGTTTCACGCTTGGTTTCAAACGCGGCCCATTGTGCGTCACTGACACAACCCAGCTTTCTGCCAATTTCTGTCAGGCGCATGTCGGCATTGTCTTCCCGCAGGCTGAGTCTGAACTCGGCACGGCTGGTAAACATGCGATACGGTTCCAGAACGCCTTTCGTCACCAGATCATCAACCAGCACACCCAGGTAAGCCTCGGAACGAGACGGAACCCAGGCATCTTTGTGCTGGGTATACAAAGCCGCATTTAATCCGGCCAGCATGCCTTGTGCGGCGGCTTCTTCGTAACCTGTAGTGCCATTAATCTGGCCGGCAAAAAACAGACCCTGAATCTGGCGTGTTTCCAGACTGGTTTTCAACCCGCGTGGATCAAAGTAATCATATTCAATCGCATACCCCGGTCTTAATATGTAGGCATTTTCCAATCCCTTCATTGATCTGACCAACGCCAACTGAATATCAAACGGCAGACTGGTTGAAATTCCATTCGGATAAAACTCGTTGGTCGTCAATCCTTCCGGCTCAAGAAAAATCTGATGCGAATCTTTGCCCGAGAAACGGTGAATTTTATCTTCAATTGATGGGCAATATCTTGGCCCTACCCCTTCGATCACTCCCGTATACATCGGACTGCGATCCAGTCCGGCACGGATAATGTCATGGGTTTTCTCATTGGTATGGGTTATCCAGCAGGGAACCTGACGTGGATGCATCGCGGCATTTCCCATAACCGAAAAAACCGGAACCGGATCCAGATCCCCTGGCTGTTCCGCCATGGAAGAAAAATCGATGCTGCGTCCATCAATTCTTGGTGGCGTACCAGTTTTCAATCTACCCTGTGGTAACGCCAGCTCTTTTAATCTGGCTGATAAGGAGATCGCAGGCGGATCCCCTGCCCGTCCGGCGGCATACTGACTAAGCCCCACATGAATCTTCCCATCCAGGAAGGTACCGGCTGTCAGCACCACAGCACGGGATTTGAATTTAATACCAACCTGGGTTACTGCACCAATAACCCGATCACCTTCCACCAGTAGATCATCTACTGCCTGTTGAAATATCCAAAGATTGGGTTGATTTTCGAGCCGGCTGCGTATGGCCTGCTTATATAAAAGTCGATCAGCCTGTGCACGGGTAGCACGAACGGCTGGCCCTTTTGATGAATTCAAAATACGAAATTGAATGCCCGCTTCATCCGTGGCTATTGCCATTGCACCGCCCATAGCATCAACTTCTTTAACCAGATGCCCTTTTCCTATTCCTCCAATAGAGGGATTACAGGACATCTGCCCTAACGTTTCGATATTATGGGTAAGCAATAAGGTAGCCTGCCCCATACGCGCCGAAGCCAGAGCAGCTTCTGTCCCGGCATGACCACCACCTACAACAATTACATCAAATTCATCTGGATAAAACATACCAACCTCTATCTAACAAGAGCCGCGATTATAGTTCTTTTTCTGTTATTTACCTTGCCTCAGGTAAAAATGGTTTCACGTGGAACATAATTTTATTTATTAATTAAACCTGATTTGTTTCACGTGGAACAAATTAAATTAAATAAGCGTCATAGAAAGTTTTGATAATAAGAAGCGATACGATACATAAAAATAATTTACGCACAAACCCACTCCCGTTTTTAATCGCAAGTCTGCTTCCAAATACTGAACCAATAATATTAAAGAGTGCCATACAAAGTCCTACCTTCCATACAATGTGTCCGCTGAACCCAAACAGTAATAATGCAGAAGTATTGCACGCAACATTAACAATTTTGGAAATAGCGGAGGATGAAAGGAAATCAAACCCAAAATAACGAACAAAAATGAAAACAAGAAAGCTGCCGGTACCAGGCCCAAAAAATCCATCATAAAATCCAATAATACCGCCAGTTAATAATCCAGCGTATCTTTCCTTTCTTCTTGAAAACAATGGCATATGGGTACGCCCAAAATGTTTGCGTCTAAAAGTGTAAACCGCTAAAGCCAACAATATAAAGGGTAAACATTTTCTTAAAAACAAAGCCGATATATGCGTGATGGTAAATGCGCCAAAAAATGAAAAAATGAATGCCATCAGGCTCGCAGGCAGGGTAACATTCCAGTTAATCTTTACGGCCCGAGAATAACTGACCGCCGCAGTTGCCGTACCCCATATTCCATTAAATTTATTAGTTCCAAGTAATGTCGCAGGTACTTGTTCCGGGTACACAGAAAACAGGGCCGGAAGACTGATCAATCCGCCACCACCTACAATTGCATCAATCAATCCGGCAGAAAAAGCTGCCAGACACAAAATAAAATATTCACTCATTGATTAAACATCGCTTGTGTATAAACCTTTGGATAAGTACCGGGTAAATTGTGGAGACATTAAAAACCGTAAAATCAGGCGTTAAATTTTAGTTAAATAGTACTTGGGGATAACTATGCTTGAAAATTAATAATAGTTTGTGGAAATCTGATTGAATTTTAAATTTGAAAAAGTTATCCAAAATCAGGCTGTTTAAAACCATAATTGATTCAACCTGCTTATAAAGTATCCAACCTTTTGAATTCAAATAGATAAAGCAGGTTATCCACATTTTTTTCCTCGTTTACTATTACTACTATTTAGATATATATACTTATTCTATAAAACAAAGAAATAAAAAAAGCCCTGCGGGCTTTAAAAAATCTTTCCAAACATCTGACATAAGAAACATGACAAGTCATGTTTCTTATCCATAATTAATTGAAATAACTAACTATCCAACGTCATTAAACTGGCGTTTCCACCAGCCGCAGTTGTATTGGTACACACGGCACGCTCTGCCAACAGCCTCCAGAGGGGCACCAGTTCATTTTCAAAAGATTCTATGACCGAGACAATGACTTCGCTCTGTAACGCAATCACGGGCCTGAGAACAGGTAACAGTGAACTATCGATCAGAGCAATCTGAAATTGAAAGGAATCAGCTTCGTTGACCTGAATAATCGCTTTAATATTGTCAGGCAGACTGGCTGGAATCAATTTAAAAGTAGATTGATTCATTGCAGGACGGTTTTCTGTTGCAAGAACCGCGGCTAATTGGTTTAACAAGACATTGACATTACTTGCTACACAAAAAATTTTTCCACGTGGTGCAAAAGATAATGTATTCCTTTCGCCGGTAGGCCCAGGCAAGACCAGTGACAATTTACGTGGTGAAGCCAGGGCATACTGTTCTGCAATTAATGCCTGCTTTTCATGTCCATGCGTTTTTAACCAAACAAGCAGTGCCGTGAGTAATTCAGATGATTGCCGCTCGAATAAAGTGTGGCCTGTTATATGCTCGTCGGCCGGATCATTACTGCCCTTCTGCAATCGTTTCAGATATAAGGGTCCGCCAGCCTTTGGCCCCGTTCCTGATTTACCTTCACCACCAAAAGGCTGAACCCCAACCACGGCGCCGACAATATTGCGATTGACATAAATATTACCGACATGCGCGTTCTCGACAATATATTGGATGGTTTCATCTATCCTTGAATGGACGCCGAGTGTCAATCCATACCCCGTCTGATTGATTTGCTGTACAAGATCTGGCAATGCATCACGCTCATAACGCAGGACGTGCAATACAGGACCAAATACCTCATTTTTCAATTGAGACAGATGTGAAATTTCGATCACGGTCGGAGCGACGAAATGACCGTTTTCTGTCAGCTTGGAAAGTGGAATCTGATAAAACGAGAGTGACTTCAAACGCAATTCTTCAATGTGCGTCAATAATTTATTTTTTGCTTCCAGATCAATAACCGGGCCAATATCAATACTGAGCCGATCTGGATAACCAACCCGTAACTCTTCCATCGCACCAAATAACATTTGCATGGTTTTATCGTAAATATCATGCTGCAGACATAAAACCCGCAATGCCGAACAACGCTGCCCTGCACTGTCAAAGGCTGAACTCAGTACATCCTGTACCACCTGTTCCGGCAAGGCACTGCTGTCCACAATCAGCGCGTTCTGACCACCGGTTTCAGCGATCAGCGGTAATTCACACTGTTCAGCAACAGACCGTTTAGCCAGAGTTTGATTGATAAGCTGGGCGACCTCAGTTGAACCAGTAAAAATAACGCCTTTTACCCGTTTATCGCCAACCAGTCTCGCACCGACTGTTTCACCTTTTCCAGGCAAAAATTGCAATGCCGTGGTTGGAATACCTGCCTTATGTAAAATTTGAACGGCCCGGAATGCAATCAGTGGAGTCTGTTCCGCAGGTTTTGCCAATACAACATTCCCGACAGCCAATGCCGCGCTGACTTCTCCCAGAAAAATAGCCAGTGGAAAATTCCAGGGACTGATACAAACAACGGGACCCAGTGGTACCATTTTTTTGTTTACTGAAAGCAGGCCAGCCTGAGCAGCGTAATAACGTAAAAAATCAACTGCTTCACGAACTTCAGCAATGGCATTCGGAAAAGATTTACCCGCTTCCCGTATCGCCAACGCGATAAATTCTACTCGGTGCGACTCCAAAAGATCTGCCGCTTTATTTAAACAGGCGATGCGGTCATTTACCGAAACATTTTGCCATTCGGTGGCATGTGTGGACGCAGACTGCAGCGCAGTTTCTACATCATGACTGTTGGCTTCGACAACATGTCCGACCACATCGTTGAAAGCAGCCGGATTATTAATAACATGACTGTTACTGGCACTGGCAATGCCATGCAATAATGGTTTGGCATGCCATTTATGGGACGTAAACGGTGTAATTTCATGAGACAGAGTACGTAAATTCTGTTCGTTCGAAAAATCAAAACCGGCAGAATTAAGGCGTTCATTACCAAACATATTGACAGGTAACTTGATCGCACTGTGTGGCGTGCATTCAAGCTGTTGTGCAACAGTAATGGGATTAACGATTAATGAATCCAGTGAAATCGATTCATCAACAATTTGATTTACAAATGAAGAATTGGCTCCATTTTCAAGCAACCGCCGCACCAGATAGGCCAACAGCGTTTCATGCGAACCAACCGGTGCGTAAATGCGGCACGGCCGATTTAAATGGTCTGAACCAACCACCTGGTCGTAGAGCGTTTCACCCATTCCATGCAAACACTGAAATTCATAATCAGTAATATTTTTTTCCTGTGCCCAGGTGTAAATGGTTGATAAGGTCAGGGCATTGTGCGTTGCGAACTGCGGATAAATCACATCTGTTGCTGCCAACAATTTTTGCGCACAGACCAAGTAGGAAATATCGGTATAGACCTTGCGCGTATAAACCGGATACCCACTCATCCCGTCTACCTGTGCTCTTTTAATCTCTGAATCCAAGTAAGCGCCCTTAACCAGGCGTACCATAAATTTACGATTGCTGCGACGGGCCAGATCGATGAGGTAATCGAGAACATAAGGACAACGTTTTTGATAAGACTGAATAACAATACCCAGACCGTCAAAACCGGCCAGATCCGGATCAAAAGCCAAAGCTTCAATCAGATCAAGAGACAATTCCAGCCTGTCGGCTTCTTCGGCATCAATATTGAAGCCAATGTCGTAATGCTTGGCCAGCAACAATAATTTTTTTAGATTGGGCAATAATTCCTGCATGACACGGCGATACTGACTGCGTGTATATCTTGGATGGAGCGCTGACAATTTAACGGAAATGCCGGGCCCGTCTTTAATACCCCGTCCATCCGAAGCCTTGCCAATGGCATGAATTGCCGATTCGTAAGCCGAATAATAAAACGCGGCATCTTTGCCAGTTAATGCTGCCTCGCCCAACATGTCATAAGAATAGCGATAACCGCGTTTTTCATTGTCTTTGCTGTTCTTGATTGCTTCATGAATAGTCTGTCCGGTAACAAACTGATTACCCAGCATGCGCATCGCCAGATCCACGCCCTTTCGGATTAATGGCTCACCACCTTTCGATATCAGCTTGCCTAACGCAGAAGTTAGTCCTTGCTCACTATTCGTTGCGACCAGTTTTCCGGTCACCAGCAAGCCCCAGGTTGCGGCGTTGACGAACAGGGACGGCGATTCACCGAGGTGTTTGCGCCAGTCACCTTTGCTTATCTTGTCGGCAATTAAACGGTCAACAGTTTGATGATCAGGTATACGCAGCAGTGCCTCAGCCAGACACATTAAAGCGACCCCTTCTTCTGAAGAAAGTGAAAACTCATGCATGAGCGCATCAACACCGGAAGCCCGGGTACGCTGTTCGCGTACTTCCCGAACCAGATGTTTGGCCAACTCCTGAATCGGAGCGTGATCAAACCCGTTAAGCTGACTTAACAAATTCTGTACTGATTGCGTTTCATCGCGTCGATATGCCTCAGTGATGGCCAATCGCAATGCAGATGGATTGGGTAATATTTCTGTATGAAAATAAGAAAACGGTTGAGTCATAAAGTGGTCTGCAGAAGGTAGTCGGTCTGAAAACAGTGTCGTTTCAGAATGTGTTGTTGATTTAAATTGGTGTAAAAACTTAGAATTTAAAATTATTTTTAATAATCAACAATTTATTGATTTTATAGAGGTTCAGTAATGATTAATTCTGGAAATTACCCTTGTTAGCAAAATAAAGTATTTTGTGAGAGAATTGCGCCAAATTTAATTTACATATGAGATATTCTTATGCTCGACAAAATCAGTAAAAGAATTTTGGCTGAATTACAGAATGACGGCCGTATCAGTAACGTAGAACTGGCAACCCGGGTAAACCTGTCACCGGCAGCCTGTCTGGAACGAGTACGAAAACTGCAGGAATCCGGATATATCCTGGGATATACAGCACAACTTAATCCGCAACTGCTGGATGTAGCGCTGCTGGTATTTATTGAAGTGGTGCTGGATCGAACCACGCCCGATGTATTTGATGCGTTCAAGCGCGGCGTTCAAGCCATTCCGGAAGTACTGGAATGTCATATGGTGGCCGGCGGTTTTGATTATCTGGTCAAAGCCCGGGTTAAAGACATGAATGCCTATCGGGATTTTTTGGGTAAATCTTTGCTGCAACTCGGTGGCGTCCGCGAAACCCACACTTATGCTGTGATGGAAGAAGTTAAAAATACCTCCCATCTGCCCATAAAATAGTTATAGCAGCGCATTCTGATGCTCGATCTGTGGATTTTCCGAGTTCAGAGTATTTTCAACCAGTTCAATCAAATTGTTGCGCAGCCATTTATGCGCGGGGTTTTTTGCGTCCCGTTCATGCCACAACATATCAACATTGACGGCCGGTGTATCAAACGGCAACTCTCTCCAGATCAGCTGACTTTCCACCCCGGTTGAGGAAAGCAGATGCTGCGGTAAAACCGTAATCAAATCGGAATTGGCCACGACCCGGCCAGCCGTATAAAACTGGTTTACAGTCAGGAGAATTCTGCGCTGAAGGCTCAGCTGGGACAAAATTTCATCAATAAGTCCATGTGGCCGACCTGAAAAGCTCACCAGCAGATGATGCGCATCACAGTATGTTTTCAATGTAAGAGGTTGCTGTGCCAGTGGGTGATCTTTACGCATCACGCAAACATAACGACCGCTGTACAAACTGTTATGCCGGATTGTGTTGCTGTTGGCATTCTGTCCGCCTGCCAGCATTGAAACAACGCCCGGGAAAAAGCCGACTGCAATGTCAATATCCCCGTGCAACAACATGGAACGCGGGTCTCTGGTAACTAACGGCACCATACGCGCATTCATTCCAGGGGCATGTTTTTCAATTTCCCTGATCAGATGCGGCATCCAGTATGCAGCCGTGGAATCCGCCATGGCCATACGGAAAGAAGCAACGAAACTGGCCGGGTCTACGGTAGCCGGTGCAATCGCTGACTCAAGCTTGCCTAATGCTTCCCGGATCGCCGGCCAAACACTTTCAGCCCTGGGTGTCGGTTTCACGCCGTAGGCAGTTCGTATAAGCAATTCATCGTTAAACGCATGACGCAGTCGTTTGAGCGCGTTGGAAACAGCAGGTTGAGTCATGGCAAGTTTGTCTGCAGCGCGGGTCAGATTCTGTTCAATCATCACAGTATTGAATATTCGTAATAAATTTAAATCCAACGTTAAAAAATTCATTTTTACCTCCGGTAGTTGTCAACAAAGATGTCGCGTCAAGTCATGCTGCTAGCAATAGTGCCTCTGCCTGATTTCGTTCCGGATTCA
>Ga0316218_1001485_pt1 | contig 25046 bp, 40 predicted proteins | sample TBH18003metaG_FD_203634 | JGI IMG/M metagenome (GOLD analysis project Ga0316218, IMG submission 203634) | Freshwater microbial communities from Trout Bog Lake, Wisconsin, USA - TBH18003 | ecosystem: Environmental > Aquatic > Freshwater > Lake > Hypolimnion/Profundal zone | place: USA: Wisconsin...
GAGCCTGTTGCGTGGATGAACAAACACGGTGCTTGTAAGACTTCTTTGTTTAGGGAGATGGAAGCTGGCGCAAAAGAAGAATACACCATTCCTGTTTACACCCAACCACAACGCACATGGGTAGGGCTGAAAGATGACGATGAAATTCCTTGGGATGGGGTCGATGCCAAGTCTTTTGCCAGAGCCATTGAAGCCAAATTAAAGGAAAAGAACACATGAGCATGGAAGATTACAACTTTACCAAAGCCCGTGAAGCATGGAGCAACACACGCCCTTGGTACACCATTGATGAGTTAAATGCGTGGGCGGAAAAATACCAAAATGAGCAGTGGCATAAAGCCGCAATCAGGCTTGGGGAGAAGTTAGCATCTGTTGGCCCTGTTGGTTATTACGAAATGGATGCAAAAGAATGGCTTGATTGGGCGATAAATCAATTAAAGGAGAAGAACACATGACTGTATATGATCCTAATGCATGGCGTGAACACGCTATTGCATATGAGCGTGGCTTTATTGATGGTATGCAAAAGCAAATGCAATCAAGCGTAGACAAGGCAGTCAACGCAATGACAAAGCCAACTTATTACATTCCTAGCAAAGGTCAGCGTGAATGGGTGGGACTGACTGATGAGGAAATACAAGAGTGCTTGCAAGGTTTGCCAACGCAGACTATTGATGTTTATGCAAGACGCATTGAAGCCAAGCTGAAGGAACGCAATACATGAACTCATATTGGTTTCAAACCATTACCAATTTAGTCTTGATTGCCGTCATCATTTATTTTGTAATGAATGACCACCCGTGGTTTGCATTCTTTTTATTGTTTGGAATTAGAGTTATAGGAGACAAAGATGAAAACACCTGAAGATGCAGAGTTCGAGCGCATTGAGCGTGATCAAAAGAGAATCATGGAAACACAAGAGGCATTGCATGAAGAGCTGAGGATCGCAAGTAAAGCGTTTGATGTTGCATATGAAAACTTTAAACGTAATGAAGTGCTTGAAGAAGTGGCACTGGAGTTTGACAAGCTGAAGAACTTTGGGGATACGAGCCAGAGTTTTGCCAGGTTTGTCAGGGACATGAAACGATGATGTACCGCAACAGGAACCTCTTGAACCTTATTCGAGAGTCACCTTGCCAGCACTGTGGCATCCAAGATGGGACGGTGGTGGCAGCTCACTCAAACCAGCTCAGAGACGGCAAAGGCCGTGGATTAAAGGCTCATGACTACAGAATTGCAGCTTTGTGCTACCCGTGTCACATGGAATTGGACCAAGGAAGTAAGCTTTCCAAGGAAGAAAGGGTACAGCTCTGGGAGGAGGCGCACAGGAAAACAATAGGCTGGTTGTTTGAGAATAACCACATAAACTGTATAGTTTGACACAGTTAGATCTATTATGATAAAGTTCCGCCTGTCAGTCCCCCTGACTTCCGCCCTCCCGATGGGAACTTCTAGCAGAGTTATCAGGCGGAAACCCTCAGATCGCAATGATCATTAAAAGCCCTCCAGTTCCCCCTGGGGGGTTTTTTCTTTATACCGCTTGCATTTCGCCAAATTGTTTGATAGTATTCATTTATCTGCTAGGAGTAAAACCATCGGGGCCTGAAACAATTCCCCGAAAAAAATTTGAATTTTCTGTGCCGTTTAGTCGGCATGGATTCGTTCATTTATGGTATTGCTCCTAGCTGGTCTGGCTAAGATTCTATCGGGTTGCTATTGGGCATGAGGGAAGTGTTGGAAACCGCAAGGTGTAGACCACAGTCCACCCAATTACTACGTTCTTACTTAGCCTGTATGCACAAAGAAGTTATCAAGTGCAAATGGTAGGGCTGTCAGTTCTAACCATGGGTTCAAGTCCTGTGGGTATGTGCTGACCTGAATGGCCGTGATAGACGCTGCTCAAGCGGTGGAAAGCATTCAGAGTTGACGCACTTGTGTAGGCGTTGACCCACATGGGGTACTCAGAGTGGCTCCGAGGGTGTGGTAAAGAACCTGGGTGGAGAGTTTTCTCTCCCCTAGGCAGAGTTTTGCCCTCGAGAGCCTATCGTTCACCAAGGGTGTAGGTAATGAAAACGAAACCATTTGACCAATATATACATGACCAATGCGATCCTCCAGCGAGAGAGGCAGTTACTCGATTCATCAAAGAGCAGTGGGGGCACACGGCTTTGCCTTACGACAAATACAAGGTTGATTTGATCATTGAGAATGAGTTCACCGTACCAATTGGCTACGCTGAAGTCGAGATGAGAGACTGGGAAGACTGTCCGTTCCAAACCATACATATCCCGGCTCGAAAGAAAAAGCTTTTCGACAACGACATGCCCACGGCTTATTTTGTCATCAATAGGTCGCTCACCAAGGGCTGGTATACCAGCGTGTCAGAAATACTTGCGAGTCCATTGGTGGAAATACCTAATCGCAGAATTGAGAGCGATGAATACTTTTATGACGTACCCAAAGAAAAATTTATTCAAATAGAGTTGCAAACCATCTAAAGTTTGATACACTTCAAAACCCTGCTAGGAGATAAAGTGAAAAAGATAAACATGTTAACCATCAGAATTGATGGCGGTACACAAGTCCGTGAAAGCTTAAACCAAACCAAAGTTGACGAATACGCAGAGATGATGAGAGATGGGGATGTATTCCCACCGATCACCGTCTTCCATGATGGCTCAGATTACTGGCTATCTTCTGGGTTTCACCGTTACTTTGCCAACAAACAAATCGGTAACACTGCCATCGATGCCATCGTCAAAGACGGCACGGTGGACGATGCCCTTTTCTTTGCTTTGGGAGACAACAAGCATGGCTTAAATCACAACGATGCGGACAACCGCAAAGCAGTGATGATCATGCTCAACCACAAGAAATGGAGCAGCTGGAGCAATGCCCAGATCGCCAAGCACATTGGCGTGAACCGCTCCACAGTGGGACGCATCAAGCAATCCCTCGAGGTGGTCGAACCAGAGGTCAAGACTTACGTGAACAAACACGGCCAAGAGTCTAAGATGAAGACCACCAACATTGGCAAGCCAACCAAGCCAGCTCCTACGACAAAGCCTGATCTATCCAGCGATGACCAGGTGGAAATTAAAGAGTTGAAGGAAAAGATCACCGAGTTGTCCGATGTAATCACTCAGCTGGATGAGGAAAATAAGGCCCTTAGAGACATTATTGCAGCTCAGAGGTGGGATGCATCGGAATTTGAAATTGATGACATCCAAGAGACGGTAAGCGACCTCAGAGATCAAATTAAAGTGCTCGAGGTGGACAACAAAGCATTGAGGGAGAGTCGGGACATGTTCCAACACCGCAATGTGGAGTTGTTACGTACAGTAAAGGCCATGCAAAAGAAAAAATAAACCCACTCCGAGGGGATTCTCGGGCGTTTGAAAGGTAGCTATGTTAGAACTGCGTGAGCATCAAAGATTTGTCATTGATGCATTGAGAGATGGATTTTTAAAGGGTCACAGAGCGCAATTGCTTTATGCACCCACAGGATTTGGCAAGACAGAGGTGGCCATCTACCTCATGAAGGCCACTTCAGAGAACTATAAGAAGTCGGCCATGATTTTGGACCGTATCGTTTTGGTGGACCAAACCAGCGACAGGCTCTCCAAGTACAGAATAAGTCATGGCGTCTATCAGTCAGGGCATTGGAAGTTCGATAAAACCCAGCGCATCCAAGTGTGCTCGGCCCAGACACTTGAGAGGCGTAAACACTTCCCTGAGATCGATTTACTGATTGTGGATGAATGCCACATTACCCGTAAACAGATCTCTAATTTGATTAAAAACAACCCCAAGCTGAAGGTTATCGGTCTAACAGCTACACCTTTTACGAAAGGATTGGGGGAACTCTACTCAAATGTGGTCTGTGGAGCCACCACAAACACGCTGGTGCAGGGCAAATGGCTTACCCCACTCAAGGTATATATTTCCAAAGAAATCGATATGACGGGCGCTAAAAAGCTTGCTGGAGAGTGGAGCCCTGAAGAGGTCACAGAGCGTGGAATGAAGATCACAGGGGATATCGTTGAGGAATGGATTCAAAAGACGCATGAAGTATTTGGTCGGCCAAGGAAAACGATTGTTTTCTGCGCTGGCGTGGCGCATGGAGCTGACTTGGTGGCTCAGTTTGCCAATAAGGGATATAACTTTGTTTCTGTATCCTATAAAGACAATTCAGAGTACAAAAGGCAAGTGATTGAAGACTTTTCCAAGCCCGATACAGAGATCCATGGTTTGATCGCTACGGACATATTGACCAGAGGCTTTGACGTCCCAGATGTCATGATAGGCGTGTCAGCGAGGCCGTTTTCCAAGTCATTGTCCTCGCACATCCAGCAAATGGGCCGAGTGATGCGTACACATCCAGGAAAAGAGTATGCATTGTGGCTCGATCATTCGGGGAATTACCTCAGATTCAGGGATGAATGGGAAGAAGTTTATGAGGATGGGGTTAAGGATTTAGACGATAAGGCGGAAAAAGCAAAGAAAGAACCGACTGAAAAGGTTAAAAAAGAGTCTAAATGTCCCAAGTGCAGGGCTTTATGGCCAAAAAACAGCGATACATGCGCTGCATGCGGTCATGTGAAGGTTAAATTGGCCGTGGAACAGGTTCCAGGTCGATTAACAGAGCTGGGTGAGCTCCCAAAAGCATTTAAAGATGAAAAGCAATCGTTCTATTCTGAGCTTTTGTACATGGCAAAGGTGAAGAACTACAACCCGAATTGGGCCAGCCACAAGTACCGAGAGAAGTTCGGTGTGTGGCCTCGAGGTTTGAGTGATCAGACCAAAGTGCCATCAGTTGCCACAATCAATTGGATTAAACATAAGCAAATTGCATGGGCCAAGAGGAGAAGTGCATGAGATTTGAAGATTTTGCAAAGGCTCATGGCCTGATTGTGGACCGTATTATGGTGAATCGTTGGGTTCCAACACCGACAGAGGATAAGCCAAGGTCCAACAATGGTCGGTATAAATTCCTGGGGGATGTCGGCTGGGTGCAGAACTGGGCCACGATGGATAGGCCAGCGGTTTGGTTTCCTGAAGGAAAGAGTGAAATCAGCATTGATGCACGGCAACAGATCGAGAGATCAAACCGAGAGAGGGAGGAGCTCGCAGAGAAGGCGGCCTCCAAGGCTGGCTGGATCATGCACCAGACCAAGCTTGGAACACATCCCTATTTGGATCGAAAAGGGTTTAAGGACGAAGAGGGCAATGTGTGGCTAAAAGACGGCCAGCCGATATTAGTTATACCAATGCGTATCAACAAGAGACTCATCGGTTGCCAACTCATCGATGGTGATGGGCAAAAGAAGTTCCTCTACGGTCAAACGTCCAAGGGCGCAGCGTTTACCATGGATGCAGGAGGAGTCCCGATATTCTGCGAGGGTTACGCCACGGGACTCAGCGTCAGGGAGATTATGAAGGCCAGTAATATCCGCTATCAAATCCATGTGTGCTTTAGTGCAAGCAACATCAAGGCGGTAGCGAGGCACTATGGGGAGGGGATCGTTATTGCCGATAACGACTCCAACGGTACTGGCGAACTCTCGGCTAAAGAAACAGGCAAGCCGTATTGGATCTCTGGCACAGTCGGGGAGGACTTCAATGATTATCATATGAGAGTAGGGAAGTTTAAAGCGTCACAGGCATTAAAAAGGGTCTTGATTCAGACCCAAAAGCTTTAATAAAACGCCAATAGTAGCATGAGATATATACAAAGGGCGGTGACAATACCGCCTATGATTTGTTGCCAAAGCGGTGGAGGGCTCATACTACCTCCAAGTGTTGCTTGTATAAATTTCTCAAAACCTCATAACTCATATCGTTAAACCCTCCAGCGGCAAAAAAGCTTACTGTATCTTCCAGCCATTGTGGGTTATCGATCAGGAATTGAAGCTCATATTGGATTAAAGCTTTGATGAGTTGATCTTTGTTCATTTTCGCCCTTTCAGAAAAATTGGCGCAAAAAACGCCCCAGCCCAGTGAATAGATTTCCGATTTCCCATCCGAGTGCAATTAAAATCGTGATTAAAAAAATTGCAGCCAGGGAATAAGTAAATAAAATTAGAGGTTTCACGGGTGCACCCCAATGTTATAGGCTGCCAGGAACCGAATCGCCAGCTCATCGCCTTGGGTGGCCAGCTTAAAGAGCTCCGATAACTGCTGGGCGCTTTGGTTTTGGCAGGAATTGATTAGAATTGAACGGGCCAGCGCTCGAGGTATGGCCCTAGAATTAAAAGAAAATTGCATATAGTCCCCTTAACAAGTGCAAAATAGCACCCCAAAGCCCCAACCCGTGGGGCTTCAGGTTTATATTTTGAGCGTGTGTTGTATATCCTGAGCCGTTTTAATCCATAGCTCGGGATGAATCCAGCACTTTTCGGGGTAGTCGGCTGGCGTGCTCTCGGCCACCTCATCGGTGTATCGCACAATTGACTCTAAGACCATCATATAAGCGATAGGATCGGAATTGATTAATTTAATGAGCTGGGGTTTTAATTTCATTTTGATACCTCGATTTTTATAACTTTGGCCATTTTATGACCGTGGGCAGGGTAAGCGATTAACTTCACTTTTTTGTCATAACATGCACGGCAACCCGAACATTTTCCGCCATTGGCATAAGCTTGGCATAACTTAGCGCCCCTTGGCAGATCGGCTGGAGTCGGGATAATGACTGAACCGTGAAGGCCCTTTACATATTGGCCCGTGACGGAGTCGCTGGAAAACCGAACCGACACATTCGGCAAAGCTTGCATTTTGTCAAATACTTTTTTAAATTTAGAAAATTTATGCATGCGAGTCGGCAGCCAATGGTTAACCCAAGGCGTGGCCTTCATTACTTTATAAACTTTTTCGGCCAGCTTCACGTTATAGAGATCCCCCGAATCCAGCCAGCGAAAATAGCGGGAATTGTCCAGGGCTTGGACCATATCGGCCACCCAGCCCGAGCGCTCCCAATCGGTTCGATTTATCTCACGTGGAAGAATGACGGAATCCATTAAATAAAAATTAGTTGTAGCGTAGCAACCAGCACACGCAGGAACCAGCTGGCCCTTTTCTTTTGAACCAGGGCAAGTTTCCAGAGCTTGTAGCGACCAACTCATGATCCCGTCTAATTTAGATGTTTTGCTCAATTGAATCATGATTCCTCCGTTTCGGGTTTTTCCCATACAGTTAAACACGCAGGGCAACAAAGCGCCCTAAATTCGGGTTTTTCGATTGGTGCATAAATAGCGTGTGCGTTTTGCTCGCCATCCTCTCGGCTTGTATTGCAGAGTCGAACCCCTGCATATATCCCAGTTAATGTTAAATGAATCATTTTAATCCTCCAGAAAATAGAATAATGGAATGCAAACGATGGACAAAGCGGCCACGGTTAAAAGCGTTGAGCTCGGCTCGCCCTGCATTACTGACACACCGAACCCAGCCAAGCACACGGCCGCCTTGATGATATAAAAGCCCCAAAACTTAGTCATATGAGCTCCCATACGTAATCAGGCTCAAGGCCGAATTCAATACGTAGCACACGCTCTGGGTTTTCCCCTTGGGCCACGAGCTCTCGGGCTTCCTCGATTAGCTCGAGCGCCTCGGCTTCGGTGTAGCCGTCACGCTTCATTAGTACGGATTTAATTGAATACATGTTTTCCCCTTTTAAGTTGATTAATTCGCTAGCAGTCGAATTGGTCCATGTGGACCTACCGACATTGTGGGGCAATTGTCAATAGATTTCAAGAGCTTTTTTAAAATATTTTGAATAAATGAGCGCCTGGTAATCGATTAGGGGCTAAAAAAGCGAAGCGGAACAGCCCAGTGTTGCAATAACACTATTAAAAGCATAAACTCTAACCCTATCCAATACTCAAAATGTACTTATATGGCCAAACTAACTAAGCAGCAAATAGCCGAAGGGATAAAACAGATCCCAATTGAGCGGATCATTCTAGGCGCCCAGGCAAATATTAAACTCACACCCAAACAAAAGCGCTTTGCCGAGCAAGTGGTGGCCACGGGAAACAAAACCGAAGCATATAGGCGAGCCTATGATCACAAAGGCTCCAACCGCACAGCTGGACGGGATTCTCAGAAAATCGCAAACAAGCCCAGCGTGGCCACGTACATAACCGCCCTGGAAGCGGCCAAAAGTGCAGAGGAATATCTTCTACCCGCTCGAATCAGGACCATGGCGATCCATAAGCTTACAAGCATGGCGTTAAATGATGGAATCGCCCCAGCCCAGCAGTTAAAAGCGCTCGAGCTCGTGGGCAAAATGACAGAGGTTGCTCTATTCAGTGAGCGCAGGGAGGTGGTCCACACGCTGGACGCATCTAGCATGCGAGACAAGCTGCTGCAATCTCTCAAGCTGGCCATTCAAACCAGCGCATCGATTGACACCAGGCGAAAGCATTCCGCACAAGAGCTGCTGGAGCGCATCACGGGAAAGGCCGAACCCGTGCAGGACCTCGAGATTCTCAAGCCCTCCACATCGATGGACGCATCACAGGCCATTGGTCCAGCTGGGCTCGAACCTCTGGCGGCCAGCATTCCAGGGGCCACACCCGTGCAAAATCCCGATTTGAGCCCTCCCACCGTACCCCAGCCCCCCTTTTTTCAAAATGCGACCATCGGCCACTTGCATAGTATTCCACACAAAGAATCACCGCTTGAAAGCATTCCCGAGCACAAAGAATCACCGCCTGTAGCTGAAAATCTCACTGTTGCACGTGCAACAGTGACCGAAATTCCTCAACAAAATCAACAACTTAATTTTCAGGGGGGAGGGGTTGTAAGTTTCGTGCAAGGTGAATTATCAGTTGGAGGGATGAACCCACCCCCTTCCAATTGGGTAGAAAAAGGGTAGGTGGGGTATATATTTTGGAGAAAGAGATGACCAGAGCGCAGAAGGAGATATATCACGTGATAGATGAATGGTGGAAGGCGCATGGGTTTGGGCCGTCCATAGAGGATGTGATGTACATTACTGGGGAGACGGGTAGAGGGAATGTGAACAGGAAGATGTGGGCTTTGGTGAAGTTAGGGATATGTAAGGGAGTGAAGGGAAAGGCTAGGAGTATCAGGCCGTCTTATTTGCGGATGAGGAATTTAAATGGATGATAAGGTATTGGAGTATTTGTTGGATCTTCTTCCAGAGGAGGAGAGGGCCACGCTGATGCCTTTGGTGCAGGGTTACAGTGATGCTGTGACGAGGGAGGAAGGTCAGGTTGACTTCATGGCGTTTGTGAAGACGATGTGGCCTGGGTTTATTCATGGGGATCATCATGAACTGATGGCAAAGAAGTTTGAGGAGATTGCTCGTGGAGAGACTAAAAGGCTTATTATCAACATGCCTCCGAGACATACTAAGTCCGAATTTGCTTCTTATTTATTACCAGCTTGGTATCTCGGCAAGTTCCCTAATAAGAAGATCATCCAATGTTCAAACACTGCGGAACTGGCGGTAGGGTTTGGACGTAAAGTAAGGAATCTGGTAGATGGAGAAACGTATTCCAAGGTATTCCCGAATGTGGCTCTTAGATCTGATTCTAAGGCTGCTGGCCGTTGGTCCACTAATTCTAATGGGGAGTATTTTGCTATTGGTGTTGGCGGTACAGTCACTGGTAAGGGCGCTGATTTGCTTATTATTGATGATCCGCATTCGGAACAGGAAGCAGCGTTAGCGTCCTCGGATCCGAGTGTGTTTGACAAGGTGTATGAGTGGTATACATCGGGTCCTAGACAGCGTTTACAGCCAGGTGGATCGATTGTGATCGTGATGACGAGATGGTCGAAGAGGGACCTGACGGGCAAAGTTTGTCAGGCCATGATTGACAGGGACGGGGATGAGTGGGAGATCATCCAGTTACCTGCGATCAAGAGGAATGAGAAGCCTTTGTGGCCTGAGTTTTGGTCTTATGATGAGTTGTCTAAGCTGAGGGAAGAGTTACCACTGGCCAAGTGGCAAGCGCAGTACCAGCAGGATCCAACGTCAGAAGAAGGTGCGTTGGTCAAGAGGGAGTGGTGGCAAATCTGGGAACAGGATAGACCACCACCTTGTGAGTTTATCATTCAGTCATGGGATACGGCTTTTACGAAGAGTGAGAGGGCTGACTATTCAGCGTGTACGACTTGGGGTGTTTTTTATTTGAATGAAAACCCACAGGATCCAAATATTATTTTGTTGGATGCTCTGAAGGAAAGGATGGAGTTTCCTCAGTTAAAGACAAGGGCGATGGAGATGTATCAGGAGTTTCAGCCAGATGCGTTCATTGTGGAGGCAAAGGCGAGTGGAGCTCCGTTGATATTTGAGCTGAGGAGGATGGGAATTCCTGTTCAAGAGTTTACGCCAACGAGAGGAAACGATAAGATATCTAGGGTGAATTCTGTATCAGATTTGTTTGCGAGTGGTAAGATCTGGGCTCCGAGGAAGAGGTGGGCGGAGGAAGTGATTGAGGAGTTGGCGGCTTTTCCCAATTCAGATCACGATGACTTGGTGGACTCAACGACACAGGCATTATTGAGGTTTAGGAGGGGTGGATTTATTTCTCTACAGACCGATGAGCCAGATGAGCCAAGAGAATTCAGACGCAAAAGAGCTTATTATTAAAGGACCAATATGACGATCGACAAAGCCTTGTATGCAACGCCAGCTGGACTACCCATGATGGGTCCAGATGTGGAGATAGAGATTGAGGATCCCGAGAGTGTAAACATTGACATGGGGGATGTTCAAATCCACATGGGCAAGGAGATCGATGACTTTGAGGAGAACTTGGCGGAAAGTTTGCCTGAAAGTATTCTTCTACAGATTGGTGGAGACTTGGTTGGTGAGTTCCAATCGGATTTGGACTCAAGGAAAGATTGGATCCAAACCTATGTCGATGGCCTAGAGTTACTGGGACTGAAGATTGAGGAGAGGAATGAGCCATGGGAGGGTGCATGTGGCGTGTACCATCCTGTGCTGGCTGAAGCGGTAATCAAGTTCCAGTCAGAGACGATCATGGAAACATTTCCAGCGGCTGGCCCTGTGAGGGGTGAGATCATTGGGAAAGAGACGCCAGAGAAGAAAGAGGCCATGCACCGTGTCGTAGAGGACATGAATTATGAGTTGACGGACAGGATGCAGGAATACAGACCCGAACATGAAAGAATGTTATGGGGTGTGGGATTATCAGGCAACGGATTTAAGAAGGTGTATGTAGATCCCAGTCTAGATAGACAGGTATCGATGTACATTCCTGCTGAAGACTTGGTGGTTCCTTATGGCGCATCGAGCTTGATGTCAGCTGAGCGCATCACGCATGTGATGAGGAAGACTGAGAATGAGCTGATCAGGCTACAGATTGCTGGCTTTTACCGTGATGTGAACTTGGGTGACCCAGACAATACGTTAGATGAGATTGAAAAGAAGATAGCGGAGAAGTTGGGGTTTAGAGCCACGACAGATGATCGTTATAAGATCCTTGAGATGCATGTGAATTTAGATTTAGAAGGTCACGAGCACAGGGATAAAGAAGGAAATGCAACAGGATTGGCGCTACCTTATGTGGTGACGATTGAGAAATCCACAGGTCAGGTTCTGGCAATCAGAAGAAATTGGAGGCCCAATGACAAAACATTTCAAAAGAGACAGCATTTTGTCCATTATGGATACATTCCTGGCTTTGGCTTTTATCATTTTGGTCTTATTCATCTTCTCGGAGCTTTTGCTAAGTCTGGCACTTCAATTCTCAGGCAGCTTGTAGATGCAGGGTCTTTGTCTAATTTGCCTGGCGGATTCAAGACAAGAGGATTGAGGGTCAAAGGAGACGATACACCGATAGCCCCAGGTGAATTTAGGGATGTAGACGTCCCAAGTGGCACGATGAAAGACAACATCATGCCTCTTCCCTATAAGGAACCCAGTCAGGTTCTGTACACATTGCTTCAAAACATTGTGGACGAGGCCAGAAAGTTTGCTTCCAGTGGGGACATGAAAGTATCTGACATGTCTTCTGAGTCACCAGTGGGTACAACGCTGGCGATTTTGGAGAGAACATTGAAAGTGATGAGCGCCATTCAGGCTCGTATTCACTATTCAATGAAACAAGAGTTTGGATTGTTAAAAGAGATCATTGCAGACTTTGCGCCAGCTGATTATTCCTATGAACCTGATACAGGATCGAGAAAAGCACGAAGATCTGACTATGAAATGGTCAATATCATCCCTGTGAGCGACCCAAATGCGGCCACAATGAGCCAAAAAGTGGTGCAATATCAGGCGGTTTTACAGCTTTCACAGACAGCTCCACAGCTTTATAACCTTCCTTTCCTGCATAGACAGATGTTGGAGGTGATCGGGATCAAGAATGCGGAGAAATTGGTCCCCATGCCTGACGATATGAAGCCAGTGGATGCGGTTTCTGAGAATGTGGACGCTTTGAAGAACAAACCTTTGAAGGCTTTCCCCTATCAGGACCACCAAGCGCATATTCAGATCCACATGGCGGCTATTAATGACCCAAAAATCAAGCAAGTCATTGGTCAAAACCCACAGGCTCCAGCGATTTTGGCGGCATTACAGGCGCACATTACAGAGCACGTAGGGTTGGAGTACAAGAGACAGATCATTCAGAAGATGGGCATGCCTATACCGTTTGGGGATGATGATGATTTCAAAATGTCACCCGAACAAGAGATGCAAATCACAAGAATGGCGGTTCCTGCGGCTCAACAAATCCTCAATCAGAACCAAACAGCGGTTGCGGCACAACAAGCTCAACAGGCTCAGAACGATCCAGTGATCCAAATGCAGATGAAAGAACTTCAGCTCAAAGCGCAGGAGATCGACATCAAGCAGAAGAAGCTGGACATGGAAGCCACGGCCAAGGCTGACCAGATTGAGATTGAAAAACAACGAATTGCAGCTCAGAAAGAGATTGCTGGCATGCAAATCGGGGCCAAAGTGAAGGTGGATAAAGAAACTTTATTGGCTAAACAACAGTTAGAAGGCATGAAATTGGGCCATCAAGTTGGAAACAGTCAAGCTCAACTGGAACAACAAAGACGGATAGAAACAAACAGGATGTTGTCTAACTTGGTCAAAACCCAACAACAACGTCAAAAAGTCCCCCCAAAAAAGGATAACAAATGAAAGAAAAAATACTTGATCATCTCCTCAAAAAGGTAGATGACAAAGTCAGAGGCTTGGAAGAGTCTCTGGGTACAGGCGTAGCCAAAGACTATGCTGACTACCAAAAGATGTGCGGACAGATCACTGGTCTTTTGTCCGTGCGTTTATACATCACAGACCTAAAAAAGAACTTGGAGAATTTTGATGAGTGAAATACTGATCGGCTCAAACCCCGATGATGTGAGTAGCGTAACCACCCTGCCTCAAACAGCAGAAGAAAAAGCCAAACAACTACCCGAGCCATCTGGCTATCACATGTTGGTCGCTATCCCTGATAGAGAAGAAACATTTGATGGCAGCTCTATCATCAAGTCTGCCCAAAGCATGCACTATGACGAGGTACTTTCTACCGTTTTCTTTGTGATGAAGATGGGCCCAGATTGCTATTTGGACAAAACCCGTTTCCCCAATGGACCATGGTGCAAGGTCGGTGACTTTATTTTGGCAAGACCCAATACAGGGACCAGATTGAAGATTCACGGTAGAGAATTCAGATTGATCAATGATGATTCTGTGGAGGCCGTAGTTGAGGACCCACGTGGCATCACTCGTGTATAAGGAGGTTGTATGGCTGAATTTGAAAAAACAGAATTTAAATTTCCAGACGAATTAGGAGAACTTCCTGAAGTCGAAGTGGAAATTGAAGATGACCGTCCTGAAGAAGACAGGATCAATGCAGAGCCTTTGCCCAAAGCTCTTGTTGAGGAAATCGACAACGATGACCTAGAGGCTTATTCAAAAGAGGCAAAGCAGCGTTTGCTTCAAATGAAGAAGCTGATCAATGACGAGAGAAGGGCCAAAGAGCAAGCCTTTAGAGAGCAACAAGAAGCGGTCCGTGTGGCCCAGGCAATTATTGATGAAAACAAAAAACTCAAAGGACGTTTGTCTGATGGGGAAAAAGTCTACATTGAAAACGTCAGGGATACAGTTAACCGTGACTTAGATACTGCCAAGCGTGAATACAAAGAGGCTTATGACTCTGGTGATTCAGATCGTTTGGTTGAGGCACATGAAAAACTGATGGAAGTGAAGTTTAAAGCGCAACAAGTTGCCAGCTATCGTCCACAGTATGATGAAAATGCTTTACAATCTGGCGAAACTGAGGTACAAATACCTCAAACGCAACAACAACCCCAACGATTGGACTCACGAACCCAAGCGTGGCTTGACAAAAACAAGTGGTACGGGGTTGATGAAGATATGAGTTTTCTCGCTATGGGTGTCCATAGACGTCTGGAAAAAGAGGGAGTCCCGACAGGCTCCGATCATTACTGGAACGTCATTGATACAGAGATGAGAAAACGCTTTCCCGACAAGTTTGGGGAAGACGCAGGGACCAAAGACCCTGTAACAACTCGGAAATCCACGGTCGTTGCTCCTGCGACACGTTCAACATCTTCAAAAAAGGTTAAATTGACCAACACGCAGCTGGCGTTAGCTAAGAAATTCAAGCTAACCCCAGAACAGTACTATGACGAACTTACAAAATTGGAGTCCTAAAATGGCTGAAACAAGAGCACCCCGTGAAGTAACTACCAGACAACAAACAGAGCGTCCTAAACAGTGGCGTCCTCCAGAGCTGTTGCCTGAACCCGATAAGCAAGCAGGTTTTGCTTATAGGTGGATACGAGTTTCGATGCTGAACAACGCTGACCCACGTAATCTTTCTTCAAAATTGAGAGAAGGTTGGGAACCAGTTAAAGTTGAAGAGCAACCCAAGTACAGACTGTTAGCTGATCCCGATAGTCGTTTCAAAGACAACATCGAGGTTGGTGGATTGTTACTCTGCAAGATTCCAGAAGAGTTTGTGCATGCAAGGTTTGAGTATGAAAATAATCAAACAGCGGCACAAGCGGAAGCTGTAGATAACAGTTTGATGCGTCAGAGTGATGCGAGAATGCCGCTTTTTATGGAGCGTAAATCCTCGGTCAGTTTTGGTAAAGGTTCTTAAACATTTAGGAGATTTTCATGGCTTATCCTACAGTAGTGGCCCCTTACGGCCTCAAGCCTGTAAACCTAATTGGCGGTAGAGTTTTTGCGGGTTCAACTCGCTCATTCCCTATTGTTAATGGTTACAGCACAAGTTTGTTCAACGGTGACGTTGTTCAACTCGGTACTGGTGCAAACATCGGTGCATTGGTTGCGTCTGGCATTACATACAACTCGACTTCAGCAACAGCTGGAACGATTGGTATTTTTGTTGGATGTGAATACTCAACAACTGGCGGTCCAATTTACGGTAAGAATCGTTACCAATTTTGGCAAGCTAGTACAACTGCTCCTGATGCAACTGGTTATGTTGTTGATGATCCTCAAGCAGTGTTCCAAGTAGCTGTTGTTGTTAGCCCAGCTGGTACTGGTGGTTCTACCACACTTCAGTACATCAACCCTGCCTTCATCGGTTCCAATGCTTATTACATTGGTAACGCTGCTGGTAATACTGGATCCACAACCACAGGTGACTCACAAGCTGGTATTGCAGTTTCTGCAACTGCCACTGTAAGCACACCGATTGTGACTGCAAGCTACGGTGCTTTCCGCATTGTTGGTGTTGTTCCTGCGTCAGCTGTTACTGTAACAAGTAACGCTACAAGCTCAAGCACAACCATCACATTGTCTTCAGCCAATAGCGCAATCACTCCTGGAATGGCAGTGAATGGCCCTGGTATCAACCAAGGTTCAAACACTTACGTAACAGCAGTATCAGGCACTTCAGTGACGATTAATACAGCAGTGACAACTGCTCAATCGACCGCTGCACAGTTTTCTTTCACAGGCTATCCAGAAGCATTGGTAACATGGAACTTTGGTTACCATAGCTACTTCAATGCCACTGGCGTTTAATTAAGGAGCATTTAAATGGCTATTTCACGTGCACAACTACTTAAAGAGTTGCTCCCTGGCTTAAACGCTTTGTTTGGTCTTGAGTATGCTCGCTACGGTGAAGAACACAAAGAGATCTATGAAATCGAGACTTCTGAGCGTTCTTTTGAAGAAGAGACAAAACTGTCTGGTTTCTCAGCAGCACCAGTCAAAAACGAGGGCCAAGCCATCGCTTATGACAATGCTCAAGAAGCTTGGACTGCTCGCTATAACCACGAAACGATTGCCCTTGGCTTCAGCTTGACTGAAGAGGCTATTGAGGATAACTTGTATGACTCTTTGTCTGCACGTTATACAAAAGGCTTGGCTCGTGCAATGGCTTATACAAAGCAGGTCAAAGCAGCCGCAGTGTTGAACAACGGCTTTAATGGCCAGTTCACATACGGTGACGGACAGCCTTTGTTTTCAACGGCTCACCCCTTGATCTCTGGTGGTACTAACGCCAACACTCCTTCTACCCCTGCTGACTTGAACGAAACCGCATTGGAAAATGCAGTTATTCAGATCGCTGCATGGACAGATGAGCGTGGCCTTTTGATTGCCGCTAAACCCCGTAAGTTGATTGTTCCTCCTGCTCTCCAGTTCGTAGCAACTCGTTTGCTCGACACTGAATTGCGTGTTGGTACAAACAACAACGACATCAATGCAATTAAGAACAATGGTTCTGTTCCAGAAGGTTATACCATTAACCACTTCTTGACAGCTACCAATGCTTGGTTCCTGACCACTGATGTGCCTAACGGCTTGAAGATGTTTGTTCGTACACCTCTCCAGAATTCCATGGATGGTGACTTTGATACGGGTAACGTACGTTACAAGTCAAGAGAGCGTTATTCTTTTGGTGTCTCTGACCCCTTGGGAATCTACGGTTCTTACTAAAATTTTCTTGCAAAGAGAATTTATCCCCAGCCTAAAAAACTGGGGATTTTTTTTAAAAAAAGTTGCACTATTTCAAAAAAGTAGTACACTCAATCTATCTGGGAGTTTCCTCTTGTTGCCACTGGCCCAGCAGACGATGCAACGATTAACAAGAGACTTTTGCATAAGGAATTATCATGGGACGTAGTACATTTGAAGGGCCAATTCTTGCAGCTGATAACCGCTTTGGCCCCCAGCGTGATGCTGGTTATGTGTTATTAACACAGCAAGCTTTTTTTGATTTTTCAGTTACGACTGCTAATACCGCTAATTATGGTGGTGCATCTGGTCAGTTTGTAGCCTCAAACAACATCCCCAATAGCAACGCCACCATTTGGACTCCCCAGTCTGGCGTGTACAGCACCAGTGGTCCTACAGTAGCTTCAGCTCCTACAGCTGATGCAACAACTACTGTTTATCGTGGCGTATCATTCTTGATTCCACAAGGATCTAACATCACTGATGTGATTCTTGATATCGGTGTGATTCCCAAAGATACAGCTGGAACACCTTTGGCAGTGACCGCAATTCAACCTTATGTTTCAAATAACTTTGCAACATCTACTGGCGTGTATGCGACCTTTGCCAATATTTCTAGCCCTGCGACACAGAGATATACAGCTACTTTTGTTGGTACTCAGTTGGATTACTCTTATGGAACATTGCAAGATGTTCAAAATTTACAGCCTGGACAGCAACCTACATGGTTCTCCCAAGTGGTTGTGACTTTAAAGATGACCACCTCAACGGCTGGTTTATCTTCGGGTCAACTTGCTGTTACATTGAAGTATGCACAACAAGACTTGAACATTGGTAACACTACAACTTACCCATACGGTAACTTTGATTAATCTTCTAGGGGCTTCGGCCCCTATCTTTAAACTTTAAGGAGATTAATATGGGACAAAGTATCAATGGTATTCCAAATACCAACAATTCGATAAATTCAATTACCCGTCAGGCCAAGTACGAACCATTTGATTTACAAGTTGCTCGTGGTCAAGTTTATGGTCATAGTGTCCTAAACATTTATGGCTACCAAGCAGCGGTAGGCACATCATTTGTGCCTGTGTGGGAAGGTAATAGCTCTTACACTTTTCCCTCTTCTGCAATTCAAATGCACATTGTCAGCTCTGTTAATACTGGCGATGATAAGACGGCTACTCTTATTCTTATCAATGGCTTGGATGCAAACTACAACCAAATTTCTGAAACTATAAAGTTGAACGGTACGACCACTGTGACCACAGTAAAATCGTACTTTCGTATTAACAGCATGGCGGTAACGAGTGGTGCACCCACTGGTAACATCACGCTAAAAGATACATCCGACACCACTTTGTATGCGGAAATTTTAGCTGGCAATGGTCGCACTTTGATGGGTATATACACCGTCCCTGCTGGTTATACGTTCTATTTAAGCCGTATTGACATCAATACCAGTTTGAACGCCAACCCAGCTGGTTACGCAACGTATCAAAACTATCAAACTACTAACACTGGTGTATCCAGTGTTACGGTCATTGCTCCGTTTACAAACAACTACCATACGCAAAGGGTTATGCCCAGAGCAGTGGCAGAAAAAACGGACATCCAATTGCAAGCAAAAGTTAGTACTGGAACTGCGGCCTTAACGGTTTCGCAAGAGGGCTACCTAGTTGCAAACGGTACTTAATCATGAGCACTCCAGCATGGCAACGCAAAGAAGGGAAGAATCCGAATGGCGGTCTAAACGCCAAGGGTCGGGCATCCGCAAAGAAGGAGGGGATGAATTTAAAGCCTCCCCAACCCGAGGGCGGATCAAGGAAGGATTCATTTTGTGCGAGGATGGAAGGGATGAAAAAGAAGCTGACCAGTTTGGAAACCGCAAAAGATCCAAACAGCAGGATCAACAAATCTCTTAGAGCATGGAAGTGTTAATATGAACGGACATGATGTAAAAGAGATGGCGGATGGTGCGGCAGTTACCGCATCATTCTTTTCGCTCATGGGTTGGATGGAACCCACGGTTGTGTTTGTCACAAGCATTTGTTCTTTGGTTTATTTAATGATTCGTATTTATGAAACGGATACGGTTCAGAAATTGGTGAATAAAGATGCCAAGTCAAAGTAAAAAACAACATAATTTTATGGAAGCAATTGCCCATAATAAGGCTTTTGCAAAGAAGGTTCACATACCACAAAAGGTAGGTGAAGATTTTGTAGAGGCCGATAAAGGCAAAACTTTTAGAAGAGGTGGAAACATGGCAACCAGAAAGACATTACCAATCAATCCAGCGATGGCCGCTATGGCTGGTCGTGCAATGCGTACCCCAGCGCTTGCCGCCCCTGTTGCACCAGCTGCGGCTCCTTTGCCAGCACCAGGAGCGATGCCTGGGATGAAGCATGGTGGCTTATCCAAAGAGCACCACAAGCATTTGGCTCATCACCACCTTTCTATGGCTGAGCACCACATGCACATGCACACCCATGGTGGCAAGACCAAGAAGTACGCTGGCGGTGGCTCTATCAAAGAAGAGGCAAGCTCAGAGAAACGTGGCCACATGAAGGGTAAAGAAACCATAGGTCCACGCAACATGCACGAGGATGTTGAAAAAGGTTCAAATAAATTGTTTAAATTTGGTGAGTCTAAAGTCCAAAAACGTGGTCACACTGAGGACAGAGAACCCAAAATGAAGGGCAATGACATTGGTACTGGAGCGATGGTCAATACCAAAAAGCATGGCGGTCATATCAAGAAGATGGCTTCAGGTGGTTCTACCTCCAGCCGTGCTGATGGAATGGCTAAACGTGGTCACACCAAAACCAAGTATTGCTAATCATGGAAAAATTACCTGATACTGGAGCTGGAGCTGGCCGTGGTAAACAGGGCGGCCCAACAGCCAAAGAAATTGAATATCGCAACAGCGAGGCTTATGTTTCACCAGACGCTCAAGAGGCCATGAAACATGATGCCGAGTTCACCAAGTATTCTGCTGAGAATAAATCTCAAAAGATTATGAAGCGTGGCGGTAAAGTTTCTGCATCCAAAAGAGCAGATGGCGCTATCAGAAGAGGTCATACGAAAGGAACTTACAAATGAAACACGGACACAAACATCATCACGAGCACGTTGAGCACCACATGAAACACCATGACGGTCATCATGCCCATGGCGGTCACATTCATCACCACGAGCATGTTGAAAAACATCTCAAGGAACATGAAGGTGGCATGCACGGTCACAAGCACCATCATGAGGTGGTAGCTGAGATGTGCGGTGGCGGTTATTCACACAAATGAGAGCATCTCGTGGGATGGGAGCAATGAATCCATCCAAAATGCCCAGCAAACCTCGTGTCATCACACGGAAAGATGATCCGAATAAAGTCTACGAGTATGCCAAAGGCGGTGAAGTTTGGAATAAGCCAAGGCCCAAAGATTTAGGTGCGCCCAAGAAATTGAGCTCAGCTAAAAAGAAAAGCGCCAAAGCGATGGCCAAAGCCGCTGGCAGACCTTATCCTAATTTAGTTGATAACATGAGAGCAGCGAGGAAAAAATGAATTTATTTGAAAAAGTACACCAATTTATTCGCAGTGCAGGGCATGCCGTTGAGAGTGAAGAACACAAATTATTGAATGAATTTGTGACTTTCATTGGTGAAAAAAATCTTGTGGCTGAATTCTTACAGTCCAAAGGTCTTTATGAGGACAGCAATGCTCGAGCAGTTATTGGAACATTTGCATCTGTCGTTGTCCCACCCGTTGAGACTCCTGCACCTGTTGTCGCTGATACTCCTGCTGATCCTGTTGTTACAGAAAAGGTGACAAATGGAACTGTTGCTGAATCTAATCCTGCTCCTGTGGATACTGTGGTTGATACATCGGTAGCACCTGACGCTCAAGTTGTAACTACACAAGCGATTTAATCATGGCTGAAAAATGGATCCAACACGCAATTAAAAAAGCTGGTGCTTTGAGAGAAGCTTTGCATGTCAAAGAAGGACATACAATCCCAGCTAAAAAGCTTGCCGCAGCTGCCAAAAAGCCTGGTAAATTAGGTCAAAGAGCTCGCTTGGCCGAGACATTAAAAGGCTTTAAGCACAAATAATGGCATACACCACTGGCACATCGGTATTCAACCTGAACATGAATGACCTCATTGAAGAGGCATTCGAAAGGTGTGGACTCGAGCTCAGAACTGGTTACGATGTTCGGACTGCAACACGCAGTTTAAATCTTTTAACCGTTGAATGGTCCAACCGAGGTATTAATCTTTGGACCGTTGAAGAGGGCCAGATCTATTTGAATACTGGGCAAATTACTTATCCTTTGCCAGTTGATACGATTGATTTATTGAGTCAAGTCATCCGTCAGGGAACTTTACAGAATCAGATCGACATCAACATCAGCCGTATTTCAGAAGATACTTATTCCACGATTCCCAATAAGTTGGCTCAAGGTAGACCGATTCAAGTCTGGATCAACCGTCAGTCAGGAAACGTCAACCCTACCAGCTATACCTTGTATGGCAATGGAGTCACCACTGGGATCAGTGCAACAGACACCACGATTCAATTGAGTCCAAGCACGGATTTGACCAGCTTGGCAGCCACTGGCTTCATTCAATTGGGTAGTGAGATCATTTATTACCCCAACGTAAGCACTACAGCGCCTTTCCAGCTCTTAAATTGCTATCGTGGACAGGCAGGTACTACCGCCTCTGCTGCGGCCACTGGAACGCCTGTATTCGTGCCACAGCTACCTTGCATCAACGTATGGCCAAGCCCCAACTCTGGTGGTAACTATACGTTTGTGTACTGGCGTTTGAGAAGAATTCAAGACGCAGGAACTGGAACAAACATCAATGACATTCCATTTAGGTTGATTCCAGCCATGACAGCTGGCTTGGCCTATTACATGTCCATGAAATTACCTGGTGTCGATCCCAACAGGATTGCCATGTTGAAAGCGGATTATGATCTTCAGTGGGACTTGGCGTCTCAAGAGGACAGAGAGAAAGCTCCAGTTCGGTTTGTGCCTCGGAACATGTTCTATACGAGGTAATCATGCCCAACAAGTTTGCCTCGGGTAAATATGCGATTGCTGAATGTGACCGATGTGGTCAGAGATACAAGCTCAAAGAATTGCAAAAAGAGGTCATCAAGACCAAGCTTTTTAACATTAGGGTTTGTCCTGAGTGCTGGGATCCAGATCATCCGCAACTGAGTTTGGGTTTGTATCCTGTGAATGATCCACAGGCTGTGCGTGAACCCCGTCCTGATGTGAGTTATCAGGTTGGTGGAACATATGGTTTGTTGACCAATCCTTATGATCCAAATGTTCAGAATGTTGACAATGCAGGTTATCCATCAGATGGTAGTCGGCAGTATCAATGGGGATGGAACCCAGTGGGTGGAGCAAGTTATTTTGATGGTGCTTTGACACCAAATTCCTTGCGTCTTGTAATTAGAATCGGTACAGTTACAATTAGCACAACTTAGGAGTTTATGATGGCTAAACATGAAGATATCAAAGAAGATAAGAAGCTAATCAAGAAGGCTTTTTCAATGCATGACAAGCAATTGCATGAAAACAAAAAGACCAATCTTTCTAAGCTTGCTAAAGGTGGCGTGACCAGTAAGGCCATGAAAGCTGTTGGACGCAACTTGGCACGTGCTCACAATCAAAAGTCTGGGAGCAAATAATGCCTACCCAAATGAAACCCACTAAAAAGAACAGTCCTGCCATTCATCATGGCATGGGCAAGACAAATGGTCCAGCCAGCGAATATGCAGCTCCTCATACCATGAGTGGTAAGAAGATCACTGTGCAGAGTTTTCAAGCTGAGATGGATGAAATTCCATATGGCCGTGAGAAGTCTGCTAAAGATGCACGTATCACTGATCCTTTGTCTAATGGCGTGAGCTACGGTATATCTGAAGAAAAGACATCAGGCATTGAGATGCGTGGTGCTGGAGCAGCTACAAAAGGACGTATGTCTAGAGGGCCAATGGCGTGAACTATCAGCAATTGTGGCAAGCGATTCAGGATTATTCTGAGACTACAGAGTCATTATTTGTAGCGAATATTCCTGTCTTTGTTATGGAGGCGGAAGAACGCATCTATAACACGGTTCAATTGCCATCATTGCGTAAGAATGTCACAGGTAACGTAACAGCTGGCAACATGTATTTGTCTTTGCCAAATGATTATTTATCCACATATTCATTGGCCGTCATTGATTCATCTGGCAATTACAATTACTTGTTGAACAAAGATGTGAATCTGATCAGGCAGTCGTATCCAAATCCAACGACATCGGTTGGATTGCCTTATTACTATGCTTTGTTTGGTGCTCAATACACTTTGACCACAGAGTTGTCTTTGATCCTTGGCCCAACGCCAGATCAAAATTATGGTGTGGAGTTGCATTATTTCTATTACCCACCAACGATTGTTCAAGGACAAATCAACGAGTGGAACATCATTAACAATGGTACTTTGTATGCAGCTGGTACTTATCAAAATGTTCCTTTGACAGGTGGTTCTGGTACAGGTGCGATAGCCACGATTGTGGTTGGATCTGGAAATACTGTTACATCGGTCACGATTACAAATGGTGGTAATTTTTACGTCACTGGAGATGTGTTGAGTGCCAGCACATCCAATCTGGGTGGCGGTACTGGATCTGGATTTCAATTGAGTGTTCTTGGCTTGTCTAATCCAAATGGAACCAGCTGGCTTGGAGACAACTACGATCCTGTTCTTTTTTATGGTGCAATGAGAGAGGCCATGATATTCCAGAAGCAGGAAGTTGAAGTTGTCAAAGAATATGAAGACAAGTACAACGAAGCGATTGCACAACTTAAACGTCTTGGAGACGGCCTTGAGCGTGGTGATGCTTATCGCAGTGGTCAGACTCGCATGACCTATAACAAACTTTGAGATTTAAATGATTGTCCAAACCGCATGTAATATCTTTGAGCAGAACCTGTTAAACGGTAATGAAAACTTTACCAGTGGAACTTATTACATTGCTTTGTACAACGCCAATGCCAATTTGAATGCTACAACGACTGCGTACACGACAGTCAATGAGGTGGTTGGATCTGGATACACAGCTGGTGGAATACCTTTGGTGATATCCACAGCGCCTACTGTTAATAACCAGTACAACACAACATATGTATCATTTAATAACGCAGTTTGGAGTCCTGCATCATTTACTTGCAGGGGTGCTTTGATATACAATTATTTAACAAAAGCAGCTTGTTTTGTTCTCAATTTTGGTTCAGATAAAACTTGTAATAACAGCTTCACGGTGACGTTCCCAGCAGCGACTTATTCGTCTGCTATTTTGGCAGTTAGTAGTTATACTGACAGTAATGTTGTAAGTTCAGGAGATTAAGGAAATTTTATGACTAAAGAACTATCGAATTTTGGCGATCATGCCGTGGCTACATTACAAGCTAAAGGGAATGTTATTCCTGAAGGCATGGGTGTAGAAGGTTTTTACCACATTGTCTGTCATGACAAAGATGGCAATTTGAAATGGGAAGAAAAATTCCCCAATCTAGTGGTCGCTATTGGTAAGCAGTTGATGCTTGATACGCTCCTCAAAGGAAGCTCTTATACAGTTGTCGGGCCTTACCTTGGTTTGATTTCCAATACATTCACTGCGTCTGCTTCAGACACAATGGCTTCTCACACATGGACTGAGTTTACTAACTATACAGTAAGTGGATCAGGTAACCGTGGTACAGCAGTGTTTGGATCATCTACCTCAACAGGTTCTACACCTTCAAACGTGACTTCAAGTACCGCAACAGCGATTACTTACACAATCACAGGCGCAGGTGGCACAGTGTATGGATGTTTCTTGGTAACCGGTACAGGCGCAGTTTCTACATTCAGCTCAACTGCTGGTACTTTGTACTCAGAGGGTTTGTTCGGAACAGCCAAGACAACAACTTCCGGTGACACTGTAAGCGTTACATACAGCACAACAGCTACTTCTTAAGGAGCCCTAAATGACTCTAGCTCTTTACGACAGAGTCCAGCAAACAGGCTCAGCTAAT
>Ga0316218_1001488_pt1 | contig 25002 bp, 18 predicted proteins | sample TBH18003metaG_FD_203634 | JGI IMG/M metagenome (GOLD analysis project Ga0316218, IMG submission 203634) | Freshwater microbial communities from Trout Bog Lake, Wisconsin, USA - TBH18003 | ecosystem: Environmental > Aquatic > Freshwater > Lake > Hypolimnion/Profundal zone | place: USA: Wisconsin...
CAGACATGAATCAAATTTTTTTCTATAAATGGCAGGTATTTGGGCTTTATTCCATCTCGGGAAACAAGATCGATTTTAGTTTTGAAACTATCTTCTAGGTGATGGGCTAATTTAATAAAATCAAAGCCATCAATTTTTCCTGAGAAGTCTACCAAAATATCAATATCACTATTCATCGTATTATCACCTCTTGCAAAAGAACCAAAAAGTGCCAGTTCAGAAATAGGATATTTTTCCTGAAGATTGACTTTTTCTCTTGTCAGTATTTGTAATATTTGATCTTTTGTATACATTTTTCTTATGGCAAATATAAATTAATACTTGCAGAATAAAAGACTAGGGAAGGAAGTCAGGAAGTCGGGAAGTCAGGAAGTCGGGAAGACGGAAAGACCGAAAGGTGGGAGTGAGGAAGAAAGTCGGAAAGACGGGAAGTCAGGAAGACCGAAAGGAGGAAGAAGAAATTAGTTGGGAGTCGATAGTCGGGAGTGGTGAAGAAAGTCGGAAAGACGGGGAGTCGGGAAGACCGAAAGGAGGGAGTTGAAACTTGAATCATGCTTCGAGTGCCTCTCCAAAGGAGTCCAATGGACAGCATGACAGAACGCCTTATTAATAATGCTTCAACGACTTGCGATTTACGTCTAATGATCTACGATTAAGAAACTTTCTTCTTATTGTTAATCAGTAACAAACCGGTAACAATTGAGAATAACATTCCTCCAAATGCAATGGCCAATAGTTTTGACATTTTATTTTTCTTCAAAGGCATTTCGGGAGAATCAACTATTTGAACGGTGGGAGTTTCCTGTATTAATGCGGTCTTGCTGACTTCCAAATTCTTTACGATCTCTGAATAAATGATGCCCTGCATCGTTTTATCGCGGGAAGAAATTTCTGCGGAAACAGAGGGCGAAGCATAAGCGGGATTGCCATCCAGGAGCATGAGATTGGCATCGGCGGCGGAATATGTTTTTCTGTTCAGCAACATCGCCAGACTATCTGCTCTTCTTTCCAGCCTGTTTACATTGCCTCTCAGTCTTCTAGTTTTTGTCTCGACATAAAAATCAGTCGTGAAGCTTAGTATTCGTTCACTGAATAACTGACTGAATCTTTCATCTCTGGTACTGATCAGGATTTCAAACAGGCCAAGTTTTTTATCGGGCTTTGAAATGGACAATTCCTCTTCACCGATCTGTTTGGTGATGAGTTGTAAAAGACTGTCTTCTAATCTTGAAAATTGTTGCCGATTGGAGGGGAAGTTTATTTGCCGTCCAACTTTCGAACTGTTCAGCCACTTTTCTTTCCATCCGTATATCTCGGCATATTGATCAGCTAATGAATAATTGCCGGTATCGTTATAAGGACTCAATAATGTTTTTTTGATCAACGAACGGCTCTTCAATAATTCCAATACATTATCGCCAGCTAATATTCCATTGCTTCCGGTAATGCTTCCCAGATCCAATCCTATTTGTCCGGATAATGCGGAAGCCAATGAACCACCTGCACTTGATTTTGATTCTTCCACTACAAAGGAAAGTCTTGCAGTATAAGTAACAGGGCGCAGCCAGGCAACCAATAAGCCGATCAGTCCGCCAATGAATCCAATTAATAAAAGCTTGGGCCAGAATTGTAAAACGTATACAATATCATCCTGCCATTTTTGAAAAAGCGTTTTGAAATAAAACTGCTCATCTTCAGAATGATCATTATTGGCGGTATGTATATTTTCCTGCATGAATGAATTAATTAATAAAGTTATTTAAACTTTTGAATCAATCTGGTTACTAAAAACCATGGTTTGTCAATTTTTTGAGAGTCCTTTTTTCAGATAACAGTCTCTAAAAGATTTTGACATCCATTCGTAAATAATTGATTTTGCATTTGCCACCAAGTCACTAAGAAACAAAGAAAAAGCGAAGCTTTTTAAAACTTTGAGCCTTTGAGTCTTTGTGGCTAACCTTTCATTTTTAATGCGCATTTCTGCATAGCAGAAATATTTTATTCAGCATAACAAATGCATCTAGTGTAAAAGTGTAAACAACTTTAATTTAAGAACTACTTTTTTTTACAATTTTAATATACTTGCCAAACTTACCAATGCCGTTAAGATAGCGGTAAATGCCGAAATCTCTACAATAGAAATGCCCTTCCGTTCAGTACCGTTCTTTTCGGGTACGATGATCTTACTTCCCGGCAATACTTTTGGATAATTGCTGAAAAATAAAAAGTGACGGATCTTTTTATTGATACCATTGCTGTACTGTATATAAGATTTTTTCAAATTGCCTTTATCCGTTACGCCTCCCGATTTACTGATATAGGAACGGAATGTTCCGGGCTCATAACTTAATATCTGCGGATTGAACACTGCCCCCTTTACTTCCACAAATGGTTCGTTTCTCGGAATATAAATACTGTCTTCGGGCTGCAGTAAAAACTTCTCGTTTTGTTTGTGTTCTTCCGATAAAAGATTGGTGCCTACTCTCAATCCTCTTCTGTACAACTGTACATCTTCCATGGAAGCATAAGGCGTGATGCCGCCTGCTCTTTTGATCACTTCCTGCACGGTCTCATCTCTTTTTTCTAGAGTATAATCACCTGCATATAATACTTCGCCTCTTATTCTGATATTACCCAGGGTATGATAGTTCAATAATCTGGGAACGAAAATATAATCCAGGGGTTGCAGCAAAGTATTTGTTTTTTGCTGATGAAGGTCTGCCGCAATATCAACCGTGATAATGTCGATCATTTTATTGGCCAATGTATCTGCTCTGTTTTTTTCTAAACGGGAGATCTCGATCTTGTGATTGGCAGCATCATTGGTGAAACCGCCTGCCATAATGATGACATCCTCCAGTGCCATTCCTTGGCGGTATTGGAATGAACCCGGTGTTCTTACCGATCCTGCAATGGTGATGATGGGTACATCCTGTAAACTGTCTTTTGCTAAAATGAAAACAGAATCTTCTCTCAGCAAACTGATATCGGGCTGGATGCCACTTAAAATTTCTTTTGTATTGAAAGAGATCAGTTCTCTGTCTGCATCTGTTTTCATTCTTTTGATATATCCTCTGTTCACAAATGCATCTTCTCTAAGGCCATCTGCTTTTTTAATTAATTGAGCCAATGATAAATGCTCGCTGAGTTCATAATTGCCGGGGCGATATACTGCACCTGTTAAAATAACTCTGTTCGTGTATCTGGGTAATATCTTTTCAAAGAAAACAGAATCGGCATTATGGGGTAAATAGTAACTGAAATCAGAAGCGACAATATCTCTGATCTTTTTTTCCTTGTCACCAATGGTTACCACTTTGGCAATATCCTTTGTGGCACTGTCGCCAAAGCCGCCGCCATATTGGATCAGTTCAGTTAATGTTTCTTTGGGTAATAATTCATAGATCGCAGGGCGTTTTATTTCACCACTCAAATACACTCTTTTTTCATACACGGGAAAACGGATCACATCCTGATCTTCCAGTCTTATCTCTTTGCTTAAAACGCCTTTTTGCAGAAAAGAATAAAAATCCACTGTCTCCACCACTTTATTGTTGCGGATCAATTCTATTTTTCGCAGAGAACCGTTTTGTGCAGGTCCACCTGAGAGATACAGCACATTAAAAAGACTGGCAGCAGATGATACCAAGTAATTACCCGGCCTTTCGGCTTCACCTATCACGGCAATGCGGATCGACTTTACATTACTTAAACTCAGAAAGAGCGTTGTTTTACCTGAACTCAATGCAGGATATACATCCTTCATTTTATTCTTAATGCGCTGTGTTGCCTGCTCAATTGTTAAGCCATTTACATTCACCATTCCTGCATAAGGGATCTGAATATTTCCTTCGGGAGAAACTTTGGCATTTAGAGTGGTTTCATTCAATCCCGTTAAAGAGATATCCAGTTCATCATCGGCACCCAATACATAATTCTTTGGAGTGGTGATCCTGATATTGGGTTCAAAACTATTACCCGGATTGCTGAAGAAATCGAAACCATAATTTAGAGACTGTTTTTTTAGGGAAGGAACTTCGATCACCCAACTGCTGTCGCGAAGAAAGCCACTCGTATCCTTAATTAAATTCTGAGAAGTGAATTTGCTTTTTGAAGAACTCTGTACCTGTATCAATCGTTTTTTGAAGCCGTTTACTTCCGAAGGATTCAATCCTTTTCTCACAAGCATATTCATGGCATCTGTTTCCGACATGCCTGCTTTTTGAGCCTGTTGCCAGATCTGCATGATCTGCTGATCAGACATTTGTCCCACTTTCATGCCTGAAAAACCGCCTGTTTGCTGTGCGAAGGAATATTGCACTGAAAGTAGCAGGCTTGCACAAATTAGAAGGGCTATATTTTTTTTGAATAAGTTGAATTTCATTATCAGTGGATGATTATAACAAATATCGATTTTTTTTCCAGTATACTCCTAAGCTAAAGTTGCTAAGTTAATGATTGTCACCCTGAGTAAGCAATTTTTGTCCTGTAAAAGAGGTTAAAAATGATTCCCAATTCCTTTTGGTTTGGCATCATTGCTTTATAGCTGAAGTCACAGTAACAAAACAGCTTAATCAGGGAACTAACCCGAAAACGAGCTAAACAGACAGCATCCATTTCCCTTTTCCTTTAGGAGAAGGTGCCGAAGGCGGATGAGGCCGTTTTCGGTTGTCTTTTTTTGTTTCTTTTTTGTTTCTTTTTTGTCCGAAGGACTCCTTTGGAGGGCAAATAAAAAGAATGCAACATCAATTATCTTGCATTGATGTTGGAGTAACACCAACATCGGCTTAAAACTTTTCCCTCATGGCCGGGGGGCCGTCACCATAAAATTCACGCTGCATTTCTTCCTTTTAAAAAATTAGCTACGCATTTTTTCAATTCCGACAGCGTCGGAACCGGAACAAATGAGGCGATGAATTTTATGGTGGTTGTCAGCGTAACAGTTTGCAACAGCCTGCTATTTTATAACTCATTTAATTGTCGTTATCAAGGCCCTATCGCTGAAGTCACAGTAGCACAATAGCTAAATCAGGGAACCCCACCGAAAACGGGCTGTTATCGTTTTCGGTTGCCCTTTTTTGTTACTTTTTTGGGCAAGCAAAAAAGTAAATTGCTCTTTTTTCTTTAAAAATAATTCAGAGGTTTCAAAAATTAAAATGAATTGTTCTTATAAATTCACCCTTCGAGAGCCTCAGGGAGACATTACGAACATAGAGTGACATTTAACTAAGCGAAAGTTGTTCGTTGCGAAAACAAAAAAAAATATTAACAGGTAAAAGGTTGTTGCTGTGATTTTACGGCATTAAAAATCTGCTCATCAATCGAAACGTAGCCTCACAGGTCTGTGCCTACCAGTGGGGAGTGCATATTTTCAATTCCGACTTTGTCGGAACTGTATAAAAAAAGAGGTAGCTTCCCAATTTACTGGGACAAGAACTGGTGAAACTTGCGAAAGTTGTAGGTTAATATTAATCGAACTGAAAATTCAATTATTTCTCAATGGTTAAATACCTAATGAGTACATAAATAATATAGTTGTAAATTAATGAACAAAAACTACAGTCCATAACTAATGGAAACTCCTAGAGAGGGGCTTGTTGTTGTAAGACCACTCACTTTATTATTTTGGCTGATGCTGCTGACATAAGCAGACATATATAAATTATGCAGCCACTGGTAAGAAAAATGAAGATAGATCTCCTGTTGTGAGAACTGATAATCGAATAAGAATGGCGTTAAGTAAGAAGGGGTAATATAGCCCTGATTATATTGCTGGTCGATGGTGCCCGGACCACCTTTTCGGATATATTGATAGCGCAATAAACATTTTAGTTTAGCAACAGGCGTATAATTGGCTGAAAGGATGATACGGTCAAAATTATTGCCCATCCAGTCGCCGATATAATAGTTATGGTTTGTATAATTCTGGACTGGATTTAAATTGCGGTATACGAAGGGATTCACTCTGGTGTATTCTGCATTTAAACTAAGGTATGGGATGAATGCATCGGCTACAGAAGCGCCGATAGTATAACCAAGCTGATTGCGGTTGGTGGATTTGTTGAACACTTCAGACACCCTTATTTCATCAATAAATAATGTGCCGTAGAGATGTGTGTTTTTGATCATATTCCGGGAACTGGCCTGAAAGAAGAACTGTCCGTTGCTTCCTGCATTGATATTATTATTGCTCGTTAGATTATCATAGATCTTAAAAAACATAACGGGTATCAGATAACCTACATTCAGTTGATCCGAATAAACGATCGATTCTCCCAGACTAAGGTCCAATGTTTTTATTGGTTTAAAAGTGATCGTATGGGCAGCCATAAATTTGGGAACATAGATCACCCGCTTACCACCATAGATCGTATTGCCATATCCGTAAGTACGACTCGAATCAACAATATCCGAACTTAACCAGGCATGTGTGTATTGAAATTTAAGCCATTTGAAAGGCTGATAATCTAATCTCAAATAAGGATAGGTTGGCGATTTATCAGACATGACGATCCTTCCGTTTAGTCCATAGCCCCATAATAAATAATCCTGTCCAAAGCCGATCGATCCGTTCTTCCACGAATACGTGATGCTGGCCCTGATCTCGCTATAATTTAAATGCCCGTGACTACCTGTATCAGACACAAAACCTGTTTGCGGTCCTTTGTAGGCAAAACTGTCTTTACCATGGCCATCTCTGTTTTCACTGATATCATTCCCCGAAAACTGAAATCCGATATGTTTGCCGATATAGCCCCATATATCGATACCGATACTTTGGTGCGTATAATTCTTAATGTTGTTGTAATTGCGTCCGCCCTGTAAAATAGGATCACCATTCAATAAAAAATCTTTGCTCCTGATATTAAATGCCCGCCATCTTTTGCCTTCGTCCTTTTTAAAGAATGAAGTTGTGGATGAGGATATGAAAGAAGTATCTAACTCATTAAAAAATTCCTGCAGATAGAACTGCAGTTCTTTTTTTTCAGTGGAAGACAGTTGATCGGGATGCAATGAAAGTTCCTGTAAACTTTTAGCGATGTATGATCTGCTAAGCGGTTTGATCACATCATCAAAATTGATCAACCCTTTTTGCGCCATGCGGGCTAAATAATCGTATACTTCATTACGGTAATTTTCCCAAACAACCTGACCTTCTGTCTTTGCGGAACTGCATAGAAAAAAGACAGATAGCAAACATGCCATTCTGATAATATGGATCTTTGCTTTAATAGGCATTTTGATCTCCTCTTATGATATTGATCACAGTTTGCAGGATGATCTGGTTGTCGAGCCAGAAAGTCCAACGATGAATATAGTATAGATCGAAATTAACCCGCTTCTGCATACTGCCATGAACACGTGTTTCGCCCCTGCAACCATTTACCTGTGCCCAGCCTGAAATGCCCGGTTTTACTACATGTCGCAGCATATAATTTTCAACCGTATGCATGGATTGCAAATTGAGCGGTGTTGGATGAGGTCTCGGCCCTACCACCGACATATTACCCAGCAACACATTCCAGAATTGCGGCAGTTCATCCATATTCGTTCTTCTTAAATAATACCCAAATGCGGTGATGCGGGAATCATTTTTGGATGCCTGATTATAGAATCCGTTCTTATCAATATCTGAACTGCTGGCTTCCATTGTTCGGAATTTATAACAGATGATCTTTTCATTATTCAGTCCCCATCTTTCCTGTTTAAAAATAGCAGGACCTTTGGAAGTTAATTTTATGATGAGTGCGATCAATGGCAATAACCAAAAACCCAGGATCAAAAAGAAAGCCAATGAGAATGCAATATCATACGTGCGTTTCAATAATCGGTTCTCACGTTTATCCAATGGCAATGATCGTACATTGATCACGGGAACCAAACCGATATTGGTAACCTGTACGGAAGATGATGCATATTGATCCAGATCGGGAATGATCCGCACTTTCGTGGCATAATAATCACATACCTGTATGCATTGCTGGATCTGATTATTTTGCGTATTGGGCAGGGCGATCACCACTTCATCCACAATATTATCTTTTAAAACATTGCTTAAATTATCAACCTTACCCATATACAAACAACCGTTCAGTTTTGAAATGCCATTGTCCAGAAAGCCGATACATTTATAACCATAATAATAATATTTATTGATGGCTTCATAGAGGTCCAGGGCAGATGCGGTAGATCCTACAATGATGATATTATCAAACAGCTTTCCCTGATAGATCGCAGAGTGCAGGTATTTTCGGATGATATATTTGGTGATGGACAATAACAAAAATAGGGTGCTTATGAAAAAGAAGAATAGGGAGGAATTGAATTGAAAAAAACGGTTCAGGAAAAATGTGGCGGAACTCAAGAGAATGGTAAACAAGATCATCGTATAGACTATGAAAACGATCTCTTCGGAATATTTATTGGATCTTCTGTCTGCATACAATCTTGAAAATGCAGTAGCGATATACCAGGCGATCAAAGCAATAAAGGTAAAAAGGTAATCATTGAGTGTTGCATTGAAAAGGCTTTTGCCACTGCTAAAGCTTAAGGCAGCAATATAAGATAGCGCAACGATCGGAGCATCAATTATATAACGAATGGTAGTATATCTGGTATAAGATTTAGCCATAAAATTTCTCAAAAGCTCAGCTTCCCGATACTAATTTGTTCAGGACTGAAATATAGGCATCAGTGATATGATCCCAATTATATTTTTCTGTTAAGCCGGTTGCCGATGTTTTTCTCATCTCTTCCATCAGATCGTTTTTTTGTTCAACCTGTTGTATTAAAGCTGCAAGGGGGGCAGTATTTTTTTCAAAAAACAAACCATATTTCCCATTCATCAGCATTTCCCGGTTAAAAACCGTATCCAATGCCAGGATCGCACAATTACAGGCCATCGCTTTTAGCATAGTAGGATTGGTGCCGCCAAACTCATGTCCATGCAAATAAGCAAAACAGTTATGATATAATTCTGCTAATATCTCACTATTTGTGATATACCCCAAGAAAATAATGTTTGAATTGGCCTTAGATTTTATGCTATCCGCATAATCGTCCTTATATGGCACATCTCCCACAATGACCAGCTTTTTGGTAGAACCGGACCGAATAAAGCCTTCTACGATCAAATCGGCGTTATTATCCGGTATCAATCGCCCCACAATTAAATAATATTCCCTCGGATTTAGGTTGAATGCATTGATCAAACCGGGGTTTAATGATGGGCTTATATTGGCACCATAAGCGATCACGGTTGAATCTTTTTTAAATTCTCTGAGATACACTTTCCGCATTTCTTCGGCATCGGTAATGATCACATCGTATAACCGAGTAGCCATTTTGGCGGAGAAATAGAAATATTTGGCTCCCAATCCCTTCCATTTAGGACGAAGCCATTCCAGACCGTCTACATTGATGAGTGTCGGTTTTCGGAAAAGCCTGGTAATGATCCCGAAAGGGCCGTTTGCCGCGTTCACCACTAAAATAATATCTGTTTTGCTGCAACAGGCATGCAGAATTGAAAAGAAGGAATGAATGAGCTGACTTAAACTTTTTGTTTCGATCGTTGGTATATACACCAATTCAATTCCGTTAACTGTTTTAGGACGATCAGCAAATAAATTTTGATGGCAATAGACTTTTACGGCGATATTCTTTTGTATAAGCCTTTCGGATAATTCCCTTACAAAAGTCTCATATCCGCTGTATACGTATGGGTAGCCCCTTGAACCAATGATGGCGACCTTCATGCTGACACAATTTTAAGACCGACTCTTATTTTTATCGCCATTTTTATAGATTAAAATGCAGAAAATATCCATTCAGATATTCAAAAATGAGGGGGAATGCAAATATATCAAAACCGAGAACAGTTTTTATGTTTTTTCGAGAAAACCTTAAAAGTGTAATTTTAGGAAAACCTGCATGGGAAGATAAAAATTTACGTATTATGATCCACGGCAAAAAACTCATCCTTTTTTCAAAGCATAATATCTTATAATAGCCCCTTTTTTGAAAGCAGCGGCGAGTAATTCTAAGACCAATGCAAATGGAAAGAGTATTGTGACAGTCGCTAATAAGGGTATTGTTCTTTTATGTTTCAATTCAGCCAATAAAAAATGGCTATAACCAAACCAACTCATGATCGTTTGGATCATTCCGATTATTCCGAGATGGAATGAAAAAAAGTCCTGTCCAATAATTTGGCAACCGGCATTTTCTAATAGTGGTTTTATAGTATCTGCATCAAAATGTGCCAGATGTCTGGGAACATCTAAATGAAGCCATCTTTCTTTTGACCATTGAAATTGCCAGCTTTTTATATTGGGTACTTCCAAAACCAATAATCCGTTTTCTTTTAAATTATCTTTTACCAGATTTTTTAATAGTATGCGTGAATCTGTAATATGCTCTATCACGTGAAACAAGGTAAGTATATCAAACTTTTTATTGAAAATGCTGCCTTCTGTATAAAATGCTGTATTGACTTCTATTTCCAGTATTTTGGAAGCGTAAGCTGATCTGTTGGCAGAAGTTTCCACACCGGCTATTTCCCAGTGTTCTTTTTTTGCCAAGAATAAAAAAATGCCTTTGCCACAGCCAAAATCTAAAAGAGAATAATTTTTTGCAGGATAGATCTCTTTTATTTTTTTGATAACATTCGTGTATTCGATCTTTTGTATCTTAAAGAAAATGGTTTCGCCCGTATCAATGATCTTATAATCACCCTCATCATAATATTTAGCCATATCGAGATCCTCAGAAAAGAAAGTATATAAGGTGTTGCAATGAGGACATTTTTTTATGGTAAATATTTTTTGATCGGAAGAGCTTGTGTTTAAAACATTGATATGTGTATCATCCGATTGTTCGTTGCAAACAGGACAGGAAACGATCTTCATAACTTATACATTAGCTGAGGCAAAATAATGATGTTCTTTTGCAATATCGTCAATAACCTCAAATAAATGATTGCAGGTAATTTCATTCATACAAAAAGCACAACCATTTTTCGGTTTAAGGCAACTATCATGTTTGTCTTTATTGCAGGAACAAATATGTAGATCTACAATTTTCGCAAAGGGCGAATAAGGTCTGAATTCATTTTGATGCGTAGGCCCGAATAAAGCAATGATGGGTATATCAAAACATGATGCTAAATGGAGAGATCCGGAATCAACCCCTAGAACCAATTTAGATCTGCTCATTAAAATTGACAATTGTTTTAATGTTGTATGTCCGGTTATATTTATCAGACCATGATTGGCGAAATGTAAAATATTTGCAGATGCTTCCATATCGTTTCTACTGCCAACAATAAATGACCGCAATTTGTATTTTTCAAATAGGTAATCTGCCATTTCTGCCCAACGTTTCGGGACCCATTCTTTGACCTCTTTACCTGAGAAGGGGGCGATGATAGCATATTGGGTATGGATGTCTGAGAATTTATTGTTTAGAAGATCATCAGCAAATTTCACATGGCTTGCTGAATAGTATATCTCGGGTCTTTTTTTTGTCACTGAAACATAGATGGGTTGAAGAAGAGATAAAGCTCTCTCCAGTTCATGTTTGTTTTTGTCGTAAACAACATAATCAGTCAGAAATGATCTGCCACCGGTTCGCAATGAGGAAATTCTCCTTGGTATCCCCAATAGAAAACCGAATAAAAAGATCATTCTGATATCCCCTCTGAATTCAATGAATGTATTGGCATTTATTTTTCTTAGTTGTTTAAAAAGCCTGTAATATCCGGGTATGTCAATAGAAGAGAAATGGTTTTTTGAGATACGGGATGGCCATGGCCATGAATAATAAAAAACAGCATCTATAAAGGGATTCTCCATTACAATATCAGCGCAAGACTTGTTGATCAGCAGAACTATTTTTGAATCAGGGTATTGTTCTTTGATGGCTCTGATAGCAGGAGTGGTCATCAGAACATCGCCGATCAGATCTAATCTGGAGAGTAAGAATACTTGTTGTTTTTGCCCGGTCCTGTTTTTATTCATAATATAAAACCATGGAAAAAAGAGCCCGTAAACCATTTTTTCAATGAGCAACGATATGAATATTTTGATCTTGCTATACATTCTTAGAAATTACCTGATCATTAATTTGCCGAATTCCTTTACTATTTTTTCGCTTGTTATTGACCAGTCAAAATCTTGTAATCTTATTTTCCCAGCTTCAATAAGTTGCATACGCAAATTACTATCTTCTAATAATGAAAACATTTTAAGTTCAAGATCATCTGCTGAATATGGATCTATCAATAGCGCTGCATCTCCGGCAATTTCGGGCATGGAACAGATATTGGAAGTAATGACCGGCACGCCGGATGCAAAACTTTCAATGATCGGGAAGCCGAATCCTTCGTATAAAGATGGAAATAACACGCATAAGGAATTTGAATACAAAGCGGCTAAAGAATGATCGGGTATGAATCCGCAAAAAATGACGGTATTGGTTAATTCGTATTTTTCTATAAGCGATTTGATCTCATTTGTTCTGTCAGAAAATTTACTGCCGGAGCCTTTTCCTGCAATCACCAATTTGATGTCTTGAATTCCTTTCTCTTCGCGTTTCTGTAATAATTTAAATGCTTCTATGATTCGTTCAATATTTTTTCGTGCTTCGAATGTGCCTACAAAAAGAAGGTATTTATTTTTCTCTATAGCATATTGCTTAGTTAGATTTTCAAAAGCATTCTCATCGGGAGCGGTTAAAAAAAGTTTGTCAACCCCCCAATACACAGCAGCGATTTTTTTCTCGTCAATATGCATCCATTTAATGATCTCCAGCTTTGAAAAATTTGAGATGGTGATAATGAGATCAGCCCTTTTAATAGCCTGTTCAATAAAAGGGATATAATAACAATAAAACCATAAGCTGCTGTTGAATTGGCGTTGTGCACGCATATGTACATCGTGAACTATTACGACTTTTTTGCAAGTTGTGAAAAGTGGCGTATTATATTCCGGACTTAATAAAATAGCAGCTTTCTTTCTGTAACAAATAAAAGGTAATTGAAAATGAACCCAAAAAAAGCGGATTAAATGCCGTGCTAGTTTATCAGTGATCTTTTTCCCGTTGGGGATTTTATATGAGGGCTTGCATTCGAAAATATCCAGCGCTTTATTTTTATGAAGTTCTTGCAGGAGATTGAGCGTTACTCTTTTAGTCCCGGCATCTTCCAATAAGAGATGATGTGTATCAAGGGCTAATCTGATTTTTTTGTTTTCCAATTATTACTTTGATTGTTGAAACAATATCTTCTAAGTTATTTTAAATCAACCTAAAGAAATATGAAACTGTTCATTTAAAGGCAGCTCTCTTTTTTCTGCATCATTAACGATCATGTTGATCATTAGACCGCTTAAAAAATAGGATGCAAAAGTAATGTAAATGAATGTGTCAAAATAGGAAGTAACCAAGGGGATAATGAAACCTATTTTTAATAATACCGTGGCTAATATGAGTTGCTTCTTTTTTCCATTTGCTGTTTTTAAAGCTTTTAAACCTGTTTTTATCAGCAATGCATATGACCACATATATAAAATGATCATTAAAACGCCCACTTGCACGCCGATGATGATCAACTGACTTTCTCCTCCCACATTATCATTCGACTCCATGGAAACTCTTCCAGATGCCCCCAGACCCATCCCAAACGGGTGGGTGATCATAGCATTGATACCATTGACCCATTCTAATAAGTGACCAATACTAGATGAGTTTTCAAAACTTATAGTGGCAACAATGTCATCATACAGATTTCCCTTCAAAATGAAGCTGACATAAATGATGCAGATTCCCAAAAAATAATGGAAGTATTTGATGATCTGTTTATTATGAGTAATGTGTGCATAGCAATAGATGAGCAAAAAATAATTTACAAATGCTGCTCTTGAAACCGCGAACATGACGCATAAAAGTGTTGCAACGAAAGTGAGTATATAAAAGTTGGTGAATTTAATTTTATTGTTCTTGCTCGTAATAAGACCTAAAAGAATGGAGAGTGTCAAAATGGAAGCTGCTGATAATTCAAGCGGGCTGCTGAATATACTTCCAAAACGTTTTAATCCACTCTCTGTTTCGAAACTCCATAATAATCCATAATTCCCGGCCGGCTCAGCATTGAAAAAATGCTGCATGTAGTTTGACAAGCCTGTTCTTGTATGTAAATGCTGATAGGGAATTATTTCAAATAACAGAACAATGGCTGCAAGAATAGAAACAGCACAGATATAGGAAAAAAATTGTTTGATGTTAATACTTTGAAACCTGCAAAATCTTCCCGTAAAATAGATCAAGGGAAATACGGATAATGCTTTAAAAGCGATTAGTCGATTAAAAAAACCATATTCACCTATCGGGAGGATCAAATACAAGAAGGAATAGATAAAAAACAGCAAAATGAGTTTGTCGATCAGAAAAAGCTTTGGCTTTTCTTTTAAATTGAGCATCACCATAATAAATGCCATAAGTAAGGCAACCTCCTTGAAGGCCTGCATAAAAGATATGGCCTTTTCAAACCCATACATATAGGTTACTGATAAAGCATGGATATAAACCGGAAGACCGATCACAATAAAAAAGAAGAAACCTTTGATCTCTTTTTTAAACAGCAATGTGATGGCATAAATAAAAGAAACAATATAAATAATGGGAAATAAAAACATGCTTCATTTTTTTAATAAAATTGCCTTTCAACAATTACTTTCTTACCACAAAGTAAAAACCTTAATGCTTATTCAACTAAATCCTATGAATTTAATTCGCCAACAGGTTAACTTGCCTTCAGCAAGTGATTAATTCGGAATAAAGAATCCTTATAAACAAAAAGGAAATTAAAAACGTATTTTTCCCCTTCAATACCATAATTATGATACTTTTTAGGATCGTAATGATCTAAACTTTCTAACTGATCGTTCAGATAAAAAAAAGCGAGATATCCCATTTTTATAAGAAGGTCTTTCACATTATTCAGCGAGTTAGGTTTATGCCTTTCTTCAATTTCAATGAGTAAAGATGGATGGTCACGTTCCAGTAAATTAATTGCCCCCAGTAGAACAGATTCTTCATGCCCTTCTACATCGATTTTGATAAAACCAACCTTATCCGAAAAATCATAATCATCTAATCTCTTAACAGGGACTTTAACTATTTTAATTTCACCATATTTTTCGATCTTATTATCACGTTCAAGAGTGCTCAAACCCCCACGGTCTTTCATAATTTTAAAATCGGCAAAGCCTGCGATATTTGATAAAGCAACATTTTCAAATTGAATGGCAGTAGTGATGCCTGCAAAGATCTTTTTAAGATTCTCTATTGCCTCTTTTCTTGGCTCAAATGCGTAACATTTTTTTGAAATGCCAAAAATATGAGCCAGATATAATGCATTGGCAGCGCCAACGTCAATAGATGTCAATGACTTGTCACAAAGATCATAAACCAATTTGATCTCAGGCTCTTCATAACCCCTCTTCCATATTAGGAGATTTAAATACATTTTGGAAGGAAGAATTGTTTGTAAAACCTTGTTTATAGTATTTTTCAGCATGCTAAGAAGGGTTAACGCTATTAAGATAATTCTCTATTATCAAATTTCAGATTTGTGCACTAATTTTTATCTTCTTCAAAGCAAAAATAGCATAATGATTCTTAATACTTGCAAAACCATTAAAACATAAGAAAGACAAAAAACTGCCATGCGCTTTTAGATCTAAGAGGAACTATTTTAACTTCTACTTTGGGCCTAAATTTATATACTTAACCAAAAATAAACGCAACTGTTTTTTTATTTTATCCATTAAAGTATAATCAGTTCCTACATTGACATATTTGTGTAATGCAGAATGACGAAATAGTTGTAAATGACCTTCGCCATATAAAACGGTTACGGGAACTTTTAATGCTGCTGCTAAAGTAGCGGTGCCTGTAGTTAAACAATACATCCGTTTACATGAAATAAGTAATGAGCAAAATTCAAACAGGGAAGTACTATCGATAAGATTTTCAGAATTAATTGAAAGATAATTTTTGCCCAATTTTTTCATCTGATAATCAATGTTGATCTTGTTCTCTATAAACCACTTTTCTATTAATGTCCCTCTTTGTAAATCGCCGGTATAAGAAATATAATTAGGGTCATAGATGGAAGAATGCTGCCATTTCGTTTCCGTAATGGGTTGGTAATAAATTTCAGGCTCATGCATTCTTTTGCCATCATCCATTCCATAGAGTAACATCATTCTGTCAAGCAGGTTTTCATTTGCCTCAATAGAGTCAGGATAAAAATAGATACCCGATTCGTTGGTAAATCCATCTATAAAAGGATTCATTTCCCAAATCAATTTTTTATAATCTTCATTTCTGAAGATGGATTTATTTGAAATCAATACTTCTTCGTAGATGCCTGTTTGTTTTGCTATTCGCGGAAGGTGGCTATAAAACAAATGATCTCCTAAACCTCCATTTCGAATTTCTAATATTAATCTTTTCATTTTGAGAAGAATAGATTAAAATTTATTTTTTAAATAATAGGAAAAATAATTTGTCAAGCTTGATAGTTTTTTTTTAAAAATCAGTCTTGAGCTTTTTTTCTCCAAAGTTGAGGGGAGTTTATTTTTTTCTATAGAACTATAATGGCAAGGGATTTTTGAAAACTCTTCATGAAGATTTTTAGATATTATTTTTGAATATTGTATAAATAGTTCTGTAAGATCGGGCCTTGAATTAAAGTTGAACCTATTTTGATAAACTGACAGGGCATAAGGTTTGTCTATTTTGTATCCGCTGAAATGAAAGAAGATCAAAGGATAAGACTCATTAACGACATATTTTTCATTAGAAAATGATAGTTTCCTTTCATGTAAATTCCAATAAGCCATATTGTAACCCGGATTCCGTAAAATATGCACTTTCTTGAAAAATAAGGGGACGAAATTGATCCATAATTGATCTACAAAGAGGCCATTTAAAAAATCTATTCGGCAATGATCCTTCAATCTATTCATCCACCAACTCAAAAAATTAGATGAATTTTCTGTTTTTTTCAAAGCAATAAATCCAAGGTTATATAATCCACTGTTCAAGAAGTCTGTTTCTTGAGGGCTAAATAGGTCTTCGATGGGCTTTGTTATATGTGGGGTAAGAATAATGTCATTTTCCACTAAAGATTCTTCAAGTTCAATAAGTTGTTCATACACCAATATATCGGGGTCGAAATAGATAGCGGTCGAATATTCCGGGTGATGATTAAAAAAATAATCAAAGGCAAAAGGTTTTACTGCAGTGTTAAGTTCTGTGACATTATATTGTGAACACATTTTTGTAAATTCTGCTATACCCAGTTTTTCTGCCTCAATTATTTCAAAGGGAATCTTTTCGCTTAAGTTTAGCAGAGGGATTATTTTATCGACCAATACAATTTTGAAGCAATAATTCGGATTAAAAGCCAAAATAGATTCGCCTAAAGATTTTGCCTGGGCCAGGTAGTTTATCGAACAAATTGTGAAAACTAATTTCATAAAAGATTAATTCTTACAGAAAATAAAATGATTAAGTGATTTTAACGGCAAAAGTCATTCATCGAAACGAATCACTTTTTTTGGCTTAGCTGAGCTTGAATTGTTTTAATAAAATTAAGTACAAAACTGTTTTTAAATAAAAGTATTTGAATCAATGTATAAAAAAGCGTGCAAACTAATACTGAAAATACAAGAACATACATCGACCCAATTTGGGAATTGCGAAACAAAAAGATGATCAAAATAAAGGGGACAGCACTAATTACAGATTGGACGATCAATTTTAAATTAAAGTTCACCTTAAAGAATTTTCGTATAAAATATAAGTAAAGGACTGTTACGATTAATTCTGTTATAACATTGGCAATAGATGCACCCTTTTCTCTGAAGAAAGGCACTAAAATTAAATTGGAAATCAAACAAACAAAAACACCTGCTAACATAGCATAAAATAGTTCTTTATTTTTCCCGAAAGGGATCAAGATTTGAAACGAAAGAAAATGGCCTAATCCTATTAGTATGGGTAATAAAGACAAAATCTGCATACTTACTGTTGCAGATAAAAATTTGCTTCCCGAGAATACAAATATAAATTCAGGCGCCAGCAAAGCTAATCCCAATGCAACGGGGATTGAAAAAAATACTAAAAAATCATAGGATTTCTTGAGTAATATTTTTGCTTCATCCAGTTTATTATTTGCGATATGATTGGAAATAGAAGGAATTAGGATAACACCCATTGAGGTGACAAATGGTAATGTGATCTTGATTAATTTTACGGAGGCAGTATATAAGCCAACGGCTTTTTCATCTGACAAAAATCCCAAAATAACCGTATCTAAAACTGTATAAATACTAGCAGCGATCGAGGCACTGAAAATAAAAATCAATGGTTGTAAATGTCTTTTAAAATCTAAATTAATAAAATCAAATTTCGTTTTCTTAAAAACCAAAGCAAAACCCAATACTTGATTGCCGATGATAGAAAAAACGGTAATGGATAGATATTTAGCAAAGTCCGCCTCTGTTTTAACAAGCGTATACAACAAAATCAAGGAGATTGATTTGATCAGGATTGAACGGAGTGCGATGGCTTTAAATTCTTCTATGCCCGAGTAAAACCAATCTGTATAAGAAAAACTGAGAACAATCAATATTCCTGCAACTAAATATAAATTCCGCTCATTTGAAAAAAATGGGAAAGAGAATATGATGATAAAATAAACAGCCGAGAAAAGGAGACTGGTAATAAAAAAAATAGAGGTTATTTCAGTGAAAACAGCAGCTAATTTTCTTGGGTCATCTCTGTGTTTGGCAGTTTCTTTAATACCATAAATAGGTATGCCGATAGCCGCAAGTAGTGCGAAATATTGTGCAAATGAAATAACGAACTGTACTTTGCCGATCCCTATAGGTCCTAAAATGTGTGAAGCATAAGGAAAGCTGAGTATCGGGAATAAAATATTTACAACAGAGAGTAATAAGTTATAGAAATATATTTTTTTCAAGTTTATATTGCCTGTTAAAATAATTGATACAGTTCCAATTTTCAATCCGAAAAACTGTAATTAATTTTTAATCATTGTTATTTTAAGATTGTCGATAGACCAGCTTCTTGTGCAGGGTATATTATAAGCACTGCCTGCATCGCTGCAACTAAAGTCAAAACTTGTATTATTATGTAAAAAAGTCTGTTCTATTTTGTACATGGTTGTTCCTTGAGGGGAAGTGGATAAAAGACAGGCGCCCGGCAGGTTAATCGTATAGGCATCGGTCTTGGCAGGATATTTTGCCCCACTATTGATTGCATTTGGGTACCATTGCTGCACGGTAGGGTCATTAGAAAAAGAATACAGTACATAGTCATTCCCGTCATAAGTAAGCTTCCACAAATCATCAACCCATTTATCGTGAATATAAAGGTCAAATGAAACAGTCATAGCCCTATGTGCCGGAAGATTTTGCACTGCTAGATCAATTCTTGTATTATTAAACATGCCAAGAACCGGATTATCATTAAATTTTTTTATTCGTATATCATTTGCTATCCCGTTAGGGGTTGAAATTATTATCCCTTTTTGATCATAATTATCAAAATTATTTTCATAAATAACTGTTAGTTGGGTCAAATCCTTAAAGCAGGAAGTAAAGCAAAGCACAACCAAAAGGGCTAATAGTAGTCCCCTTAAAAAGTCTATTCTTTTGATCTTTGAAAATACTGGCATCTCTACAAAAATAGCTTTTATCAGTTAATTCCATTCATTCGAAGAAACTCTTTGAAATTTCATGATTTAAGCAGCATTTTATTTAAGATTTCAAGTATTTGCTCTTTTCATACCTTCGTCCCCATGCAAAAGCTGCAGGTTAAAATCATCAATCAATCTACCCATCCATTACCGGAGTATGCTACTTTGGGTTCTTCGGGGATGGATATCCGGGCTTTTCTTTCCGAATCTGTTCATTTAAAGCCTTTGCAGCGGGAATTGATCCCAACCGGTTTATTTATTGAATTACCGCTCGGTTTTGAAGCACAGATACGACCCAGAAGTGGTTTGGCCATTAAACAGGGAATTACCTGTCTAAATTCCCCGGGTACGGTTGATGCGGATTACAGAGGCGAAATAAAAGTTATATTGATCAATCTTTCCAATGAAACTGTAACCATTCATGACGGTGAGCGTATTGCCCAGATGGTGATCCAAAAAGTGGATCAGATCGAATGGTTGCCCGTAGAAATCATTAATGAAACCCAACGGGGTGATGGCGGTTTTGGTCACACCGGAAAAAAATAAAATATGCGTACTATTCTTATTCTTTCTATTTGTGCTATCGCTGTTGTTTCCTGCAGGACTTCCAAAAAAGTTCAGGCTATTCAATCAGCTATTGAAAAAAAGGATACGGCACAAACTGTTTTGGTAAAAGAAGTGCCTAAAGTAGATTCTCAAGCCATCGTAAAAAATATTTTAGCAAAAGTGATGAACAAGAAATTTGACTTCGTCACTTTTAATACCAGAATTAATGTGGATTATGAAAGTGCTGAACAAGGTCAAAAGTTCACGGCATATCTGGGCATGAAAAAGGACAGTATCATCTTTATAAAGATCGTCGGAAAATTTTTAGGTATTTCAAAAGTCGCGATGCAAATTAAAATAAGGCCGGATAGCGTTTTTTTAGTAAATGAGATAGATAAATGGGTGAAGAGGACTTCTATCGATTATTTGCAAGACACTACGAATATTCCATTCGATTTTAAAACGATTCAAGATATTTTGGTAGGGAATCCTGTTTTCTTAGACAGCAATATTGTTTCATATAAAGCCGGAAACAATCAACTGCAGGTATTAATGATCGGACAAATTTTTAAACACCTGATCACATTAGATAATAATGATTTTCGAACCTTGCACAGTAAATTAGACGATGTAGACTTGCTTCGAAGTAGAACTTGCGATATATCTTTTGGAAGCTATGATGTGGTGGATGGAAGACAGTTCGCAAAATATCGGTTGATATCTGTTTCTGAAAAATCTAAATTGGACATTTATCTGGATTTTAAAGAATCATCGTTTAACGATCCGTTAAAATATGCCTTCAATGTGCCTAAAAATTATAAACGTAAATAATTTATCGGCATCTTTAACGTTAATAGTAATGCTTTCTCTGCTTTCTAATTCTCTGACATGATCAAAAAATTATTTTTTCTGTTTCTGTTTTTTTCATTTGCTGTACTGCACTCACCTGCACAACAACAGCAAAGTAAAGATGAATTGCAGAAACAGCAGAAACAATTGCAGAAAGAGATCGATGACCTCAACAGCACTTTGGAATCCATCCGCAAAAACAAAAAGCAATCATTAAGTCAGCTGGCCATCGTTCAGCGAAAGGTGGCGGTGCGAGAAAGGTTGATCAATAATATCAACCAGGATATTCATCGTATCGATGATAATATCTACGCAAAGGAATTGGAGAGAAATCATTTAAATAAAGAATTGGATACTTTAAAGCAACGTTATGCGCAGAGCATTGTGTTCGCTTATAAGAACAGAAGCAGTTATGAATACCTCAACTTTTTGTTTTCGGCAGAAGATTTCAATGATGCAGTAAAAAGAATGACCTATTTAAAAAGCTATCGCCGTTTCAGAGAAACAGAAGCACAAACGATTTTAAAAACACAGGAATTATTGCAGGAAACGATCGGCACGCTCAATAACAGCAAAACGGAGAAAAGTAAAGTATTGGTCACACAAAGCAGCCAGTTAAAAGTATTGGAGCAGGATAAAAAAGAAAAAGACCAGGTAGTAAAACAATTGAAGGATCAGGAAAAAGATCTGACAGCACAGATCAAAAAAAGAGAAAACCAGCGGCAAAATTTAAAGCGAGCATTGGATGCAGCCATCAGGCGGGAAATGGAAGATGCGATGCGTAAAGAGAAAGAACGTATTGCCAAACAAAAGGCATTGGATGAGCAGAAAAAAGCAAATGCTTTCAACAATAAAACACAACCGGAGAATGCAGAAAAGAATAATACTGTTACTGCAAGACCTAAGCCTGTCGATAATGAACCGATCACAGGTGTTACCACTGCAGGTGCAAGTTCTAGCCGTACTTATAATGCGCTTGAATCAACACCTGACGGATTAACAAGTTCTATCAATTTTGAAAATAATAGAGGCCGTTTGCCATGGCCGGTTTCAAGTGGCTATCTTTCACATCAATTCGGTATTCGTAAAATTGAAGGAACAAAATTAACGGAGAAGAATGATGGTATTTATATTGCCACACAAATTGGCGCGAATGTAAAAAGTGTAGCTGATGGAGAAGTGGCATATGTGTTTGAAGTGAATGATGCACAATCGGTATTGGTGAAACACGGTAAATATTTTACAAGTTATAGTAATCTCTCATCTGTAGATGTTTCAAAAGGACAAAAGGTAAGTGCAGGAACGGTGATTGGAAAAGTAGCACCCAATTTTGATAATGCAGGTGAATTGATTTTTGAAATTATTTTGGAAAAAACATTTCTTGATCCTGAACGATGGTTAAAACCCAGATAACAATAACATAATAATACTTCCTAAAAGGCTGTTTCAAAATGAGGCAGCCTTTTTATTTTCGGCTGTAAAAAACGCTTATCTTTCCGATAAACGATTGTGAAATGAATCAGTATATTTTATCATTCGATCAGGGAACAACGAGCAGCCGTGCTATTGTGTTTGACAGGAACGGCGCCATCATTTCAGTGGCTCAAAAAGAATTCTCACAAATATTCCCTCAGCCCGGTTGGGTGGAACATGATGCCAATGAAATATGGAGTACACAATTAGGTGTTGCGGCAGAAGCTATTACTAAAGCCGGATTAACAGTAAAACAAATTGCAGCGATCGGTATCACCAATCAAAGAGAAACAACGGTTGTATGGGATAAAAAAACAGGCCAGCCTATTCACAACGCCATTGTTTGGCAGGACAGGCGCACTGCAGATTTTTGTGATGCATTAAGAAAAGAGGGAAAAGATAGATTCATTCAGCAAAAAACAGGATTGGTGATCGATGCTTATTTTTCTGCCACCAAAGTAAAATGGATATTAGACAATGTTGATGGGGCTCGTGCAAAAGCAAACAATGGTGAATTATGTTTCGGAACAATTGATACCTGGTTGCTGTGGAAACTCACCAACGGTAAAGTGCATGCAACAGATGTAAGCAATGCATCGAGAACCATGTTGTTCAATATTCATTCATTGAATTGGGATGAAGCATTATTGAAAATCTTTGATGTTCCTGCAGCGATATTGCCTGAAGTCCGCAGCAGCAGCGAAGTGTATGGTGAAACACAAAACATATTAACAGCGCATAATATTCCTATTGCAGGAATTGCAGGTGATCAACAAGCGGCATTATTCGGTCAAATGTGTACACAACCGGGCATGGTAAAAAATACGTATGGCACCGGATGTTTTATGTTGATGAATACTGGAGAGAAAGCGGTCCCATCAACTAATAACTTATTGACAACAGTAGCTTGGAAAGTAAATGGCGTTACACAATATGCATTAGAAGGATCTGTATTCATCGCAGGTGCTGTTGTGCAATGGTTGAGAGACGGATTAAAGATCATTCGTTCATCATCCGAAATAGAAGCTTTGGCAAATGAAGTGGAAAGCAGTGATGGTGTGTATGTTGTTCCGGCGTTTGCAGGATTAGGGGCCCCATATTGGAATCAACACGCAAGAGGAACAATGGTTGGCATAACAAGAGGTACCACTGCAGCAAATATTGCAAGAGCTGCATTGGAAAGTATCGCTTATCAAACCATGGATGTGTTGAAAGCGATGGAAGCGGATTCAGGAATATCTATCAAAGAATTAAGAGTGGATGGGGGCGCCACTGCCAATAATTTACTGATGCAGTTTCAAAGTGATATCTTGAATTGTAAAGTTGTTCGTCCGGTTGTTACTGAAACAACTGCGTTGGGTGCAGCTTATTTAGCGGGATTAGCAGTTGGTTATTGGAAGAGCATGGAAGAGATTCAGCAACAATGGTTGATGGAGAAAACCTTTGTTTCTTCTATGAATGATGGTGAAAGAAATAATTTATCTGAAGGATGGAAGAAAGCTGTGGAAGCTGCGATGAGTTGGACGAAATAATTAAATAAAAGTTTGATACTTTGGAAGTCTTGAGACAATTAAAGCTTTTTGATAATCTTTTGAGTGTAGATATGATGAATAGAGATGCGATGTTGCAACAAATAGAATCTACACCTCAATGGGATATCATTATCATTGGCGGTGGCGCAACAGGATTAGGCGCCGCATTAGATGCAGCCGAACGTGGGTATAAAACCTTATTATTAGAACAATACGATTTTTCAAAAGGAACATCAAGTCGCTCCACCAAATTGGTACATGGTGGCGTTAGATATTTAGCACAAGGCAATATTAAATTAGTAGTGGAAGCTTTAAAAGAAAGGGGAAGATTATTGCGTAATGCGCCTCATATCACATCATCACAATCTTTTGTTTTACCCGTATACAAAGATTGGCATAAATGGTATTATGGTATCGGATTAAAAATGTATGATATACTCTCCGGTGGATTGAGTTTGGGTAAAACAAAAATCTTATCGAAACAAAAAACAGAAAAATTATTACCGTCGCTGAAATCAGAGAATGTAAAAGGAGGTATTCAATATTTTGATGGACAATTTGATGATTCGCGACTGGCGATTGATATTGCGGCAACAGCCGTTCATTATGGAGCAACCGTTTTGAATTATGCCAAAGTATTCGGCTTTAAAAAGAAAGAGGGTAAGATCGTAAGTGTTGATGTTAGAGATGAACTGAATAATGTTGAATATAATTTAAGGAGCAAATCTTTCATCAATGCAACAGGCGTTTTTACTGATACGGTGATGCAGATGGATGAAGAGCATCAAAAAGATCTTGTATCACCATCACAGG
>Ga0316218_1001489_pt1 | contig 24995 bp, 26 predicted proteins | sample TBH18003metaG_FD_203634 | JGI IMG/M metagenome (GOLD analysis project Ga0316218, IMG submission 203634) | Freshwater microbial communities from Trout Bog Lake, Wisconsin, USA - TBH18003 | ecosystem: Environmental > Aquatic > Freshwater > Lake > Hypolimnion/Profundal zone | place: USA: Wisconsin...
CGGCTGGCCGGCGGCGACAGCCTCTCAACGAGAGCGGGCGCATAACTCAGCGGTAGAGTGCCACCTTCACACGGTGGAAGTCGTAGGTTCGAATCCTGCTGTGCCCACCAAGACTACTTCCTAAGACATCCAAAGAAATCCAGAAAATCGAATTAAACCCCATAAATATTGATATTTATTTACCTTTAGCGTCCAACGCGCTATTGTGGAAGCCATGTACTTGTGGGGGCATTTGTGGGGGCATTTCATTCCAGAGGTGGGGGCATTTCAGTTTTTCGCGAGGTGACGCTATGGCACTAACTGACACAGAGATTCGACGCTCTAGACCTGCAGGCAAGCCATACAAGCTCTTTGATAGTGGTGGTCTGCATCTGCTCGTAACGCCCTCAGGGGGCAGATTGTGGCGATGGAAGTATCGATTTGAGGGAAAAGAGAAGCAAATCGCCATTGGCAGGTACCCGGAAATGTCGCTTGCTGAGGCGCGGGAACGCCACCTAGAGGTCCGCAAGCAACTGGCCAACAGGGTGGACCCCTTGGCAGAGCGCAAGGCCGAGAAGACAGCCCTCAAGATGGCTACGGAGCACACCTTTGAGAAGGTCGCCTTGGCATGGCTGGAGCACTGGAAGGGCAATAAGAGCCCCCGGCACGTTGAAACGACGCGGAACCGGCTAAAGGTGAATGTCTACCCAGTTCTTGGCGATCTCCCCATGGACAACATTGAGCCCATGAAAATTGTTGAGTTGGCCAAGGGTATAGAGTCCCGTGGAGCATCGGACATATGCACAGTGGCAGCTCGCATGTAATCAGGGACGCGAAAAGCTCTTGTGCCACCAATACGAAATGTCGGAGGCTGATTCGCTTATATGGATCCTCCTAAAAGCACGACCGCACTTTGGAATCAACGCCTTCAATCGGGTGCAACTTGCACTCGATCTCGAACCTTATTTCAAAAAGCGAGCCCTGTTTAATCAACAAGTTGGTGGAGCGATGAAGGGGGCATCAAATTTGACGGAAGCTGACAGGCTGGATGTGAGGCAAGAGGTGGCTGTTGCGGCAGGTGTATCTGTAGGGAACGTGAGCAAGGTTAAGCAGATTATGCTCGGTTCGGTATTTGCGGAATCTTATGGCCGCATTGGAGACTGGATGCAGTAAGAATCCACGGGATAGAGGATTGCAGAACCTTTTCAATGACGTGAGGCTCGAATACTTGAGTTTAGCTGTTGTGAAGCCGTCCGCTGCCCCTTCTACCTCTTAAGCTTTACTTAATTAATACAGGGGCGTCTAACAACAAAAAGTCACGAGTCGCTCCAGCGCGATTTCCAAGTGCCTGGTGTGTATTGAGCATCTGGAGTAAACATATATACAGCCTGAGGATTTCCTGATAATGCCCTTGGTCCTCGTACAGAATCCGGTGATCGTGAACGATGCATACGACTGGAAAGATCTCGAAGGCGAGCAGTATCACTTTCCCAACGCGATAAGAATTGATGTCGATACAACCAGATTGTCGGTAATAGTCAACATCATCAAATTCAATTCCTAACATTACCAAGCAGGCCTAGAATGTTAGATTTGCATGTGCTTCCCACACCCCTTACAGCACTGAGGGCCCTAGATAACCAGTGAAGGTTGAGGGTTTGGGCTTCGTCTCAGGAGCCCATCATTCGCGTTAGGATGCCTTATTAGCCGTCATTGACCGCCTATTGCCTGGTCCTGCCAGACAAACTCTACGAAAGCCTGAAATCCAATCTCAGCGCGGTGGGGGCATAATTGGGGGTATTTGCCAACAATCCAAACATGAAAATGCTGATAACAAAAGAGATATCTAAGGGATACGAATCCTGCTGTGCCAAGGAAACCCAATCAAACTAAATTGATACAAAGACTCAAGAAAGCACTTGACAAAATACACTCTATAAAATAGAGTACTCTTCAGAGGTGGCAAATGACTGATTACGAGGGCAGTGGATTGAGTGGCGGGAACGAAGGCGCATCGAACGCGGATCTGGAGAGGCGCGTGAAGGAGTTGGAGGCACAGTTGGCGGCGCAGCAATCAACGCAGCGGCAGGGCGACGTGGGTTCGGGCGCGGGTTCGAGTGCGCCAACAGATGGGGCGGCCGGTGCGGGTGCGGGCGGAAGCACGTGCGGATGCGATTGTGGATGCGGAGGCGGGAGGCGGTGCTGCCGGCGGCACGGGCGCTGGCTGATTGGGCCGTTGTGGATGGTGATTGTGCTGGTGGCCGTCTTTGGGTCGCATTGCTGGAGGTTTGTATTCATGCCGTGGATGTGGATTGTGGTGGCAGCCGTGTTTCTGTGTCCAATGCTGAGGAGATGTGGGCATTGCGGGCACTGCGGGTGCTGCTGCGGCAAGAAGAACGAAGGAGGCAAGTAATGAGCGAAGCGACGGCAAACAACGGGACTACGCGTGAGGAGCTGGTGCGGCGAATCGAGGAGATCGAGGCGATGATCTCAGCGGGGCGGCAGACGACGGCACGCTACGGATGGATGTTTGTGATGTGGGGGCTGCTGTACTACGCGGCCATCGGGTGGGAGTTCTACCTGCCGCACGGGGAGTGGGCGTGGGCGGTTTGCATCAGCATCGGCATTGGCGGAACCGTCTGGCGGAAGGCGCGGCTGCACAAGCGCGGCGGGCGGGGCACAAACGCGACCTGCCGGGCGATTGACGCGGTGTGGCGGATGACGGGCATAGCCATCACGCTGTTTGTGATCGGCTCGATTGTGGCGCACTATGTTGCGCATGTGAAGTTCGGGCCGACGTACACGGCGGCCATCCTGCTGTTTATAGGGCTGGCGCACGCGACGAGCGCGATGATACTGCGCTGGAAGATGCAGGGCGTGGCGGCGGCGATATGGTGGGCGGGCGGGCTGGCCTGCTTCTTCGCAAACCAGATACAGGGCGTCATCATTTTTCTGGTGGCGTCGTTCTTTGGGATGGTGCTGTTCGGGCTGTATGCGATGGCGCAGGAGCGTCGGCGGCAGGAGAAGGCCCATGCCTGAAGAGGAAGAGCTTGGATTGCCGGAGCTGGACCCGGTCATCCACGGGAAGCTGCGGCTGGCGGCGATGAGTCTGCTGGCGGGGGCCGAGGATGCGGACTTTCTGTGGCTGCGGCAGAGGACGGGAGCGACGGACGGCAACCTGGGCGCGCAGATGACGAAGCTGGAGGAGGCCGGGTACGTGGAGGTGGAGAAGCGGTTTGTGGGCAAGAAGCCGCAGACGCTGTACCGCATCACGGTGAAGGGACGCGAGGCTCTGGCGGGGTATGTAGCGGCGCTGAAGCGGCTGCTGGGTGCTGAACTGGAGTGATGCGGGTCATCCGAATGGTTATTTTCACCGTCTGATGCTGGTGATATGGTGCTGGCAGCGGAGGGTATCGGTATGCGGGGTTTGCGGATAAAGGTTTGGGGCGTTGCGGCGGCGATGTTGGCGTGCGTGGGGATGGCGACGGGCGTGGCTCGGGCGCAGGACGGGGTGTATGCGATGTTCAGCGGGGCGACGCTGAACAACACGACGGCTCCGACACAGTACGGGACGACGGTGGGCGCGTTTCTGGAGAACCGGTCGCTGAAGCTGGTGAGTGCGGGGGTGGACTTCCGCGGGTCGTTCGTAAGCGGGACGGGGAATACATCGGTGCAGACGGGGCTGGCGGGGCTGCGGATAGCGATTCATCCGCAGGTGCTGCCGATAGTGCCGTACGGCGAGCTGCTGATTGGAATCAGCCATTACGCGCTGGGGACGGGGCTGGCGGCCAATACGGACTTTGCCACGGCGGCGGTGGTGGGGGTGGACCATGCGCTGGTGCCGCGGGTGGACTGGCGGGTGTTGGAGATCAGTTACGGGCGTGTGAACGCGAATACGCCGTTCAACCCGGTGACGTACAGCACCGGGCTGGTGGTGCGGCTGGGAGTGCCGCACGCGGGCAAGGTTCCCGGCGGGCGGGGCATGCTACCTTAAATTCACGCGATATTCCGCGGGGAAGAGCCTGATGCCGACCGAAGCGCAGAAGTCCGTCTACACACGCAACAACCCTTACGCGGCCGAAGTGCTGGTGAACCGGCTGGAGACGCAGTCGGGCTCCGAGAAAGAGACGCGGCACTTCGAGATCGCGATTGACGCGGAGCAGATGAAGTACACGCCGGGCGACTCGCTGGGCATCTTGCCGGAGACTCGGCCGGATGCCATTGCGGAGACGCTGGAGGTGCTGGGATTCACCGGCGCCGAGAAGGTGACGGACCTGTTCGGGGTGGAGATCACGCTGGGCGAGGCGCTGCGGACGAGGCTTTCGCTGGGCAAGCTGATGAAGTCCACGGTGTCGTACTACGCCAAGGCCACGGGCGACGCGGGGCTGGCGAAGCTGCTGCAGGCGGACAACAAGCCGGCGCTGGAGAAGTATCTTTGGGGGCGCGAGTTCATTGACATCGCGATGGAGTACCGCGGGGCGATCAAGGATCCGCAGGAGCTGTTCAAGGCGGTGGGGCGGCTGGTGCCGCGGATGTACTCGATTGCGAGCAGCCAACTGGAGCATCCGGCGTCTGTGTTCACGATTGTGCGGGTAATCCGCTACGAGGCGTACATGCGGCGGCGGCAGGGCGTGTGCAGCGGACAACTGGGCGACCGCACGCCGGTGGGGACGAAGCTGCCGACCTTCCTGCATACGAACCAGAACTTCCGGCTGCCGGAGGACAACGAGCGGCCCATCATCATGGTGGGGCCGGGGACGGGGGTGGCGCCGTTCCGGGCGTTCATCGAGCACCGGCGGGCGCTGGGCGCGAAGGGAGGGAACTGGCTGTTCTTCGGCGAGCAGCACGCGGCGACGGACTTTCTGTATCGCGAGGACTTTGAGCGGTGGCAGAAGGAGGGCGTGCTGACGCGGCTGGATGCGGCCTTCAGCCGCGACCAGGTGAACAAGGTGTACGTGCAGGACCGCATCCGCGAGAACGCGGAGGAGCTGTATGCGTGGCTGGAGCGGGGGGCGAACTTCTACGTGTGCGGCGACGCGGAGTGGATGGCGCCGGATGTGGAGAAGGCGCTGCTGGACGTGATTGCGCACCGGAGCGGCGGCGGGGAGCAGAAGGCGATGGCGTATTTGGCCGAGATGAAGAAGCAGAAGCGGTATCTGCGGGATATTTACTGAGCATCCTCTTGAGCACGGGAGGCAGCAGTGACAGCCGGAACCAAGCGGCAATCCATGGCGCACATGACGGGCGTGGTCTATCTGGCCTACTTTGCCGCGTCCATTCTGGGGCTGGTGCTTGTAAGCCACGAATTGCCCGGCGGACTGACCGTTAACTGCCTGTCGGACGTTCTCTACGTTGTGACCGCATTCATGCTGTACCGGCTGCTGCGGGTGGCGTCACAGGTCACGGCGCTAGTGGCATTGGCGTGCTGCTTGATCGGTTGCACGATGGACTTACTCCGCCAGATTCATCACGGTTGGGAGAGGATCGACCCGCTGCTGTTCTTCGGGCCCTACTGCATCTTGCTTGGGGTGCTCCTTCTGCGCGCGGATTTCCTGCCCCAGTGGATAGGCTGGCCATTGATAGCAGCGGGCGTGGGATGGCTGGCCTATTTGATGCCTGCGGTGGCGTTGCATGGGAAGGTGGTCATCTTTCCACTTGGATTTGTGGCGGAGTTCGAACTGATGCTGTGGCTGTTGGCCAAAGGCGTGGCTGAAGGACGCTGGGCCGAAGCCGAGGTGCGCAGAAATTCCGCTACAGGCCCAGCACACACATAAATCACAAGGGACGGCACTAGATACGGAAGTGGTCGGCGCGCCAGTTCTGGATGGACTGCTTGATCTGCTTCTCGGTGAGATTTTCGTGGACGGCGCGGCGGGCGAGCTCGGGGAGTTCTGCGTCGGAGGCGAAGCGCAGGCCGACGAACTGGCGCTCGGTGAGGGAGTGGGCGATGTCATGCGGGACGCCGAGGGCGGCCATGCGGAGGCGCTCCTCGAGTCGGATGATGCGGTCCTGGGCCTGGAGGGCGGACATGCGGCTGTCCAGCGCGAGCAGCAGCAGGACCAGAGACATGAGTACCCAGAGCGGGCCGAGATGGACGTGCTTGTAGTAGTGGCGGCAGACGTAGATGACCGCGCAAATCAGGTTGATGAGCAGCAGCGGGGCGATGAAGAAGTGGAAGGTGGGGCGGAAGCGGGCGTGGTTGGCGTAGTTCTGAGTCTTCTTCTGGGGCATGGGAACCTCCGGACGGTATGGGAATAGTATGCGCCGGATGGGACGGGCCGGACATCAAAATTGTGCGGAGGTTAGTATTTGAAAATGGCAAAGAAGAATGAACTGAGAATCGGAGTGCACCTTTCGACCGAGGGCGGGTGCTGGCGCGCGGTGGAGCGGGCGGTGGAGTGCGGAGCGAACACGCTGCAGATCTTCAGTGCGAGTCCGCGGATGTACAAGGCGGGGAAGGTCAAACCGGAGGACGCGGCGAAGATGATGGCGACGCGCGCGGCGACGGGCGTGGGGCCGCTGGTAATCCATGCGGGGTATCTCATCAATGTGTGCTCGGAGAAGGTGGATGTGCGGGAGAAGTCGGTGGCGGCGTTTCGCGGGGAGGTGGAGCGGGCGCTGGCGCTGGGCGCGGAGGGATTGGTGTTGCATCCGGGGAGCTTTCGCGGGATGACGCGCGAGGAGGGAATCAAGCTGGCGGTGGAGTCCATTGAGCGGGCGATTGACGGATTGAAGTGGCAGGATGCGCCGGAGTTCCGGATATTGATAGAGAACACGGCGGGCGCGGAGTTCAGCCTGGGTGGGAGCTTTGAGCAGGTGGGCGAGCTGGTGGCGCAGTTGAAGAAGGCGGCGCCGGTGGCGGTGTGTCTGGACACCTGCCACACGCACGTGGCGGGGTACGACATTGTGAGCGCGAGCGGGTACGAGGAGACGGTGAAGCTGGCGGAGAAAGCGTTCGGGTTGGATGCGGTGAAGGTGTGGCATATGAATGATGCGAAGGCGGCGCGGGGTTCGAAGCTGGACCGGCACGAGCACATCGGCAAGGGGACGATCGGGGAGGCGGCGTTTGCGCGGCTGCTGCAGGACAAGCGGTGGGGGCACTGCGCGTTTGTGGCGGAGACTCCGGTGGACGAGCCGGGGGACGAGGCGCGGAATGTGGCGGTGCTCCGCACTCTAGCTGCGCGCTGACGCGCGCCATTCGTTCCATTGTGTGCAGACACGGGTGAACGCCAAGTTTCCTGCTTAGGATAAGTCGCTTGTGCCATGGCGGCAGACTGACAAGCACGTCTGGATGTGGTGGTAAGATTGCGGCGCAGGTTTCGGGAGGGTTCTATGCGTCGTCTAATGGCGGTGGTGTGCGCAGCGGTGGTGATGTGCGCAAGTGTGGCGCGGGCGCAAAGCGCGGGCGGCGTTGTGGGGCAGTTGTTGGGTTCCATCATGGGGCCGATGGTCAACATGATGGAGGCGCCGGTGGTGACTGGCGCACCCTATGCGGGCAAGCACTATCGGCATGAGGAGAAGTCGCTGGCCGACGGAACGAAGATTGCGAAGCACGGCTCGCATCATCTGGTGGAGCGGGACACGGAGGGGCGCGTACGCGAAGAGCATATGCCGATTCCGGGGATGACGGTGGTGTATGTCAAGGATCCGGTGAAGAAGACGCTGACGTTCTGGATTGAAGTCAGCAACACGGACAATGACAAGGCTGCGGCGAAGCAGGCGGAGATGTTCAATGCCTACGAGATGAAGCTGCCGGACGCGAACAAGCTGAAGGGCAAGGTAGTGACGACGGAGGGCGGGGAGCAGTATGTTCCCGAGGACACAGACTGGCAGAAGAAGGATGTGAAGAAGGAGGATTTGGGCCAACAGTCCATGCAGGGGCTGCTGGTGACAGGGACGCGGTGGACGCGGGTGATTCCGGTGGGCAGCGACGGCAACGACGCGCCGATTACGCGGACGCTGGAGGTTTGGTACTCGAAAGATTTGCGGGTGGCCGTGCAGCGGGTGTTGACGGACCCGCGCATCGGGGTGCGGACGTGGGAGCTACAGGGAATTACGCGCGAGTCGCCGGATGGCGCGCAGTTCAAGCCGCCCGCGGGGTACAGCATCAAGACGAACGACCAGATGATGAAAGAGATGAAGGACAAGATGGCTGCCCAAGCCACCGCAGCGCCTGCTGAGTAACGACAGCCGCAGGCATTTACAATCGAAACATTATGGGAACGCAGGACGAGAGCGGGCGTACGCCTGCACAGGACGAGTTGCGGTACACGCCGGCGGAGATTGAGCCGCGCTGGCAGGCGAAGTGGGACGCGGACGCGAAGCTGTACGCCGCCGAGGCGACGGATTGCGGCAAGCCGAAGTACTACGTGCTGGAGATGCTGCCGTATCCGAGCGGGCAACTGCACATGGGGCACGTGCGGAACTACTCGATTGGCGACGCGCTGGCGCGGTTTATGTGGATGCAGGGGTACAACGTGCTGCATCCGATGGGATGGGACGCGTTCGGGTTGCCGGCGGAGAATGCGGCGCTGAAGAACAAGCGGCAGCCGGAGGAGTGGACGCTACAGAACATTGCGGCGATGCGCGTGCAGATGCGGCGCATGGGGCTGAGCTACGACTGGTCCACCGAGGTGACGACGTGTTTGCCGGAGTACTACCGCTGGAACCAATGGTTCTTCCTGAAGATGGTGGAGGCCGGGCTGGCGTACCGCAAGGAGAGCAAGGTCAACTGGTGCAACGAGTGCGCGACGGTGCTGGCCAACGAGCAGGTGGTGGATGGATGCTGCTGGCGGCACGAAGAGACGCCGGTGGAGCAGAGGAGCCTGGAGCAGTGGTTCCTGAGGATTACGAAGTACGCCGATGAGCTGCTGGAGGGCCTGGACAAGCTGGAAGGCTGGCCGGAGAAGGTTCGCACGATGCAGCGCAACTGGATTGGGCGCAGCGAGGGCACGCTGGTGGACTTCAAGGCGGAGACGGGCGAGACGATTACCGTCTTCACGACGCGGGTGGACACGATCTTTGGCGCGACGAGCGTGCAGCTTGCGCCGGAGCATGCGCTGACGAAGGCGTATGCGGCGGGCGATGCGGGGCTGGCGGCGCAGGTGGAGAAGATGGTGGCCGAGCAGAAGGCGGCGAAGGAAGCGGGGGACATCGGCGCGATTGAGAAGCACGGGGTGTTCACAGGGAAGTATGCGGTGAACCCGTACAATGGCGCGACGGTTCCGATATGGGTGGCGAACTACATTCTTGCGGATTACGGGACGGGCGCGATTATGAGCGTTCCGGCGCACGACGAGCGGGACTTTGAGTTTGCGCAGAAGTACGGGATCGCCATCCAGCGCGTGATTGTGCAGCGCGGCGTGGCGGAGCAGCCGGAGCTGCCGTTCTGCGTGGAGGAGAATGCGGAGCTGGTGGATTCGGGCGAGTTCACGGGGCTGAGCGTGGAGGATGCGCAGCGGAAGATGCAGGCGCTGGCCGCGGCGAAGGGATTTGGCAAGGCGGAGACGACGTATCGGCTGAAGGACTGGGGCGTGAGCCGGCAGCGGTACTGGGGCACGCCGATTCCGATGGTGTATTGCGAGCGGGACGGGATTGTTGCGGTTCCGGAGAGCGAACTGCCGGTGGTGCTGCCGCGGCAGGTGGAGATTACGCAGCAGGGCGGGTCTCCGCTGGGACGGGTGGCGGAGTTTGTGAACGCGAAGTGCCCGAAGTGCGGCGGGCCGGCGCGGCGCGAGACGGACACGATGGACACCTTCGTGGATTCGAGCTGGTACTTCTACCGCTACATGGACGCGCAGAACGCTGCGAAGCCGTTTGATGCGGCGAAGGCGGCGTACTGGTTTCCGATCGACCAGTACATCGGCGGGGTGGAGCACGCGATCCTGCATCTGATCTACTCACGGTTCTGGACGAAGGTGATGCGGGACCTGGGGCTGACGAAGAACGACGAGCCGGCGACGCGGCTGTTTACGCAGGGGATGGTGATCAAGAACGGCGCGAAGATGTCGAAGTCGAAGGGGAACGTGGTCTCTCCGGACGACATGATTGCGAAGTATGGGGCAGACGCGACGCGGATGTACTCGCTGTTTGCGGCGCCGCCGGACCGCGACCTGGAGTGGCAGGAGGACGGGGTGGCGGGCATCAGCCGCTTCCTGAGCCGGGTTTATCGGCTGACGATGCGATTTGCGCCGACGGTGAAGGCGCACAATGCGGCGGGCGCGAAGAGTGCGGCGAGCGAGAGAAGTGCGGCGGAGATTGCGTTGCTGCGCAAGCTGCACCAGACGATTGCGAAGATCACGCAGGACTTCAGCGGTCGGTGGCACTTCAACACCTGCATTGCGGCGGTGATGGAGATGGTGAACGCGTTGACGGCGGCGGAGAACGCGGGCGAGTTGGAGAAGCTGCCGGCGGCGGCGCTGGAGGAGATTTTCGCGAGCTTGATTCTGCTGCTGGCGCCGTTTGCTCCGTTTGCGTGCGCGGAGCTGTGGGCGGAGACGGGGCATGCAGGCGTGGTGTTCCGGCAGGCGTGGCCGAAGGCCGACGCGGAGCTGGCGAAGGAAGATGAGATTGAGATTCCGGTGCAGGTGAACGGAAAGCTGGTGGTGGTGATTCGCGTGGCAGCGGGTTCAGCAGATGACGTGGTGCGGGAGACGGCGCTGGCGGATGCGAAGGTGCAGTCACGGATCGCAGGGAAGACGATGGCGAAGGTGATTGTGATTCCGGGCAAGCTGGTGAATCTGGTGGTGCGTTAGATGGCGCAGCAGAATACGCGCGTGACGCAGGGGTTTGTGGGCACACTGGGGCGATGCTGGCGGCGGCCTTCGCTGACACTGATTGAGATTGCGTGGCGATGGGCGGTGGGGATTCCGGCGCTGGTGGGTGCGTTTGTGCTCGCGGGGCGGATTGCGCAGGCGACGCCGCTGGCGGGGACGGGCGTGGAGACGATGACCATCGGCGATCCGATGGGCGCGGCGGTGGCGATGAGTTTGGCGGTGGGAAGGCTTTGGGGGCCGGTGGTGCGCGCGGCGGAGTGGTATGTGCCGATGGTGGCTGCGGCGTGGTGCGTGGCGGCGGGAGTGGGGCGAGGATTTCTGCTGCAGCAGATGACGGGGAAGGCGGCGCGGCGGACGGTGACGGTGATTGTGCTGCAGATGGTGCGGCTGGCGGCGATGGGTGGGACGTTTGCGCTGTGGTTTGCTGTAGTGCGATGGGCGGCGTGGACGCAGATATGGAAGCCGACGATGGCGGGGGCGGAGCCGGGGCTGGTGGGTTACTTTGCGGCGGTGATTGTGGCGTCGCTGGGATTGTTCACGCTGTGGGGCGTGGCGGGGTGGGCGTTCTTTGCGGCTCCGCTGGTGGCGGCGCTGGAGGGTTTGGGGCCGTGGGCGAGCCTGCGGGCGGCGGTGGGGCGGCGGGAGTTGCGCGGGCCGATGGTGGAGGTGGGGCTGGTGATGGGGATTGTGAAGCTGGCGCTGATTGTGCTGGCGATGGTGCTGTCGGCGACGCCGCTGCCGTTTGAGACGGTGACGACGCCTGGGTTCATGCACGGGTGGTATGCGGTGTGCGGTGTGCTGTATCTGGCGGCGAGCGATCTGTTCCACGTGACGCGGGTGAAGGCGTTTGTGGAGTGGTCGGAACGGGCGGTCGAGGCACGATAGACGGGGCCGTGGCAGGGGCGGGTTTCCTCAGCCGGAGGGCGTTTACACTGGGGGCACCGTGAATACATCCACCATTGTGATTCTGGACTTCGGCTCGCAGTACACGCAGCTGATTGCGCGGAGAATCCGCGAGTTCAACGTGTTTTCGGTGGTGCTGCCGTGCACGGCGCACCTGGACGAGGTGCGGGCGCACAAGCCGCTGGGAGTGGTGCTGAGCGGGGGGCCGTCGAGCGTGTACGACGCAGACGCTCCAAAGGCGGATCCGGCGATGTTGAAGCTGGGCGTGCCGGTGCTGGGCATCTGCTACGGGTTGCAGTTCATGGTGCATCACCTTGGCGGGCATGTGACGCCGGGGACGAAGCGCGAGTACGGGCACGCGACGGTGAAGGTGGTGGCGGAGACGGCGCTGTTCAGCGGGTTGGAAAAAGAGCTGGCGGTGTGGATGTCGCACGGGGACAAGGCGGAGCGGCTGCCGGAGGGTTTTGTACTGACGGCGGAGAGCGAGAACGCGATAGCGGGCATTGCGGACGAGAAGCGGCGGATGTGGGCGGTGCAGTTCCATCCGGAGGTGGTGCACACGCCGCAGGGCGCGGAGCTGCTGCGGAACTTTGTGATGGGCATCTGCGGGGCGAAGCCGGACTGGACGGCGGAGCACTTCATTCAATCGACCGTGGAGCGCATCAAGGCGCAGGTTGGGGACGGGCACGCAATCTGCGGACTGAGCGGCGGGGTGGACTCGTCGGTGGCTGCGGTGCTGGTGCAACGGGCCATTGGCGAGCGGCTGACGTGCATCTTTGTGAACAACGGGGTGCTGCGCAAGGATGAGTTCGCGAAGGTGCAGAAGACGATGCGCGAACAACTGAGGTTGCGGGTGGTGGCGGCGGACGCGAGCGAGTTGTTTCTGGGGCGGCTGGCGGGGGTGACCGATCCGGAGACGAAGCGGAAGATCATCGGCAACACGTTCATCGAGGTGTTCGACGACGAGGCGGCGAAGATCCTGAAGGCCGACGCGGGCGCGGATGTGGCGTGGCTGGTGCAGGGAACGCTATATCCGGACGTGATCGAGTCGAGCAGCGTTAAGGGGCTGAGCCAGACGATCAAGAGCCATCACAACGTAGGCGGACTGCCGGCGAACATGAAACTGAAGCTGATTGAGCCGCTACGCGACCTGTTCAAGGACGAGGTGCGGCGCATCGGGCGCGACATGGGGATGCCGGAGGAGATACTGGAGCGGCAACCGTTCCCCGGGCCCGGGCTGGCGGTGCGGATACTGGGCGAGGTGACGGCCGCGCGGGTGGCTCTGTTGCAGGAGGCGGATGCGATTGTGGTGGAGGAGATCAAGGCGGCGGGGCTGTACCGCAAGCTGTGGCAGAGCTTTGCGGTGCTTCTGCCGGTGAAGTCGGTGGGCGTGATGGGCGACCAGCGGACGTATGCGTACACGTGCGCGGTGCGGGCTGTGCACAGCGAGGATGGGATGTCGGCCGACTGGGTGCATCTGCCGTACGAGGTGCTGCAGCGCATGAGCAGCCGGATTGTGAACGAAGTGAAGGGAATTAACCGGGTGGTGTACGACATTACGAGCAAGCCGCCGGGAACGATTGAGTGGGAGTAGCGGGGGGCGGGTGGGGGTAGGCGGGGCGATTCCCAAAATGGGAATATTTTCGTGATTCCCCCCAAAGTGGTGATTGCCAGAGAGTTGCCGCTGGGGTGAGACTGTGAAGAACGCAGTAAACGGGGTCGCCAAGGGACATGATCGAACACGCGCTGCATACGGCCAGCTTCCTGCTGTTGTGCTTTTATGCGACGGCGCTGTGGGTGGTGTGCGCGGGGAGTCCGCGGCTGCGGGGGATGCGTGTGCTGGCGGCCGGGTATACGGTGGCGCTGGTGGGGGGGGCGTTCAAACTGGTGCCGGGGTGGGAGACGTCGCCGACGGCGGACCTGATGGTGTCTGTGGGCGTGATAGTGTGCATCGTGATGATGCGGTATGCGTTCCTGCGCATTCTGGAGGTACGGCCGGAGAGCGAGGCCGTGTGGGCGCTGACGTGCACTGTGGTGACGGTGTTGCTGGTGGGGTTGAATGTGACAGGGCATTCGCTGGCGCGGACGGCGGCGGCGTCTGGGCTGCTGGGAGTGCTGGGAATCATGAACTGCCGTCTGCTGCTGGGGCGAGCACCGCAGGCGCTGCGGTTGCCGGCGCGGGGGCTGGCGCTGGTGCATCTGCTGTATGCGCTGCGCTCGCTGGGACGGATGGCGTTTATTGTGGCGACGCATCATACTCCGGAGACGGTGGGCGCGTTGCTGCCGGTGGTGAGCGTGGGGGCGTCGCTGATGGTGTACGCGCTGACGCCGCTGGGGGTGTTGTGGATGGCGGCGACGAGCTTGCAGGGTGAACTGGAGGCGCTCTCTTCGACGGACCCACTGACGGGCGCGCTGAACCGGCGGGCGTTCGACGAGAAGGGGCGCACGGAGATGGAGCGGAGCCGGCGGCACCGGCTGCCGATGGCGGTGGTGGAGATGGACGTGGACCACTTCAAGCAACTGAACGACAGCCACGGACACACGACGGGCGACCGCGTGCTGCAACGGCTGGCCGAGCAGGTGGGCCAGCAACTGCGGACGACGGATGCGCTGGCGCGCTTCGGCGGGGACGAGTTCATGCTGCTGCTGCCGGTGACGACGCTGGAGGGGGCGCGGGAGATGGCGGAACGGTTGCGCGAGGGCGTGGAGCAGATGGTGGTGGAGGCGCAGGCGGAGCGCGTGAAGGTGCGGGCAAGCTTTGGGGTGGCGGCGATGGCCGCTCCGGAGGAGAACGCGGAGGCGGACCCGGAGGCGTGGGAGACGCTGCTGGAGCAGGCCGACGACGCGCTGTACCGCGCGAAGAAGAAGGGTCGGAACCGGGTGGAGTAGGGCGCGCTACGGGTGCACGGTGACGGAGTGTAGGTCGCTAGCGGGAGGGCTGGCTCCGGGAGCGGCGCAGACCATGACCAGTTGAAGATCAACGAGGCGCTTGTCGTCGTTGATGAACTGCTTCCAACCCAAGGAGCAGCCGTCGAGAGAGTGGAGCGCAGCGGCGTTGGCCTTCAGGAATCCGAGGACATAGGAGAGGCTATAGGGGTCGCCGGGGTGCAGAGTCCAGGCCTTGCGGAACTCGCCATTCTGGAATCCGTCCACTCCGGCGAGGGTGTAACCGTGGAAGGTGTAGCGCGGGCCGGCGTTGACGGTGACGGTGTAGCTGACCAGATGGGCGGCGGGGTCGGTGTGCGGCTCGATGCTGGTCTTGGCGGCCATGTAGCCGCGCAGTTCCATGGCGTGCTCCAGACGGATGCGGGTCTGTTCGAGGGCAGTGAGTGAGGGGGTGTGGCTGGGCTGGAGCAGGGAGAGACTGGCGAAGTCGTCGGCGGTGAGTTCGGGGGAGCCGGGCCAGTTGACCTGGGAGATGGTGTAGCGCGGGCCCAGGGTGACGGCGAGCGAAGCATCCACTTGGAGCGCGCCATCGGCGAGCTGGGGCGGATCGTACTGGAGCGGGGAGACGACGGCGTCGAGGAAGCCGCTGTCCTGGAGCGTACCGGCGATGTCGTGGTGCAGCAGCGCGGGCGAAAGCGTGACGGTGAAGTCCTGCTTGAGGCGGGCGCGGCGGGCGGGCTCGATGGACTTGGCGATTTCAGGCGGAAGGCCGTCGAGGCGCAGGTTGCGCAGCAGCACGGGCGGGTCGGTGATGGTGAATTGTACGCAGTCCACCTTTGTGTTGTGGGGGTCGCTGCCGCCGGGTGTGGCAGTAATGGTGACGGTAAAGCCCTTGGCTGCGACCATGGCGGTGAGGTCGTCGATGAGCGCATCTTGCATTTTGCCGCTCTGCGGCACAAGCGTGGTGAAGAGCGGATGGCGCTTGTGCAGTTCTGCGGCGAGGTCGGAGGGCGACCACCAAGGGAAGTTGTCGTAGACGGCCGGCAGCAGGCTGTTGGCGGTCATGGGCGTGAGCTTGTAGCTGATGGACTGGCCGTTGAAGAGGATGCCGATGTTGAGGAAGAAGCCGGTGTCCACCAGGCGCTGCGCGCCAGCGTTGACGTCGTCGAGGGTGACGGTCTTGCCCGGGGTGAGGCCGGAGGTTGCGAGCAGCGCGGCGCGGTCGAAGGCGGGCGCGCCGGTGAAGAGGATGCTCTGCGGAGTGTAGGTTTGCGCGAGGAGCGGCACGCTGAACACAAGGAGGGCGGCGGAGACAGAGAGACGGCGCGGACGGAGGTTCATGGTTGGAAACAATGTATACGAAAACGGTTGCGAGGCAAGAAAAAGCCGCGACCGAATGGCCGCGGCTTTTGTGTTGATGGAGGTGCGGGCGCTTACTGGGCGATCTTGTCGTGCCAGGAGTGCGCGCCCTTGAGGGCGTTGTTGACGTTGTTGATGTTCTCGACGCCGGTGGTGAGGAGCCACTGCTCGAAGGCCTTGGCGCCCTGCTTGGCGTAGATGGCGATGCCATCCTTCCAGGTGGCGCGTCCGCAGAGCACGCCGTTGTAGGTGGTGCCGCTCTCGTTGGCGAGCTCCAGGGTCTCGATGAAGACGGGGTTGGAGACGCCGGCGGAGAGGTAGATGAAGGGGAGGCTGGTGGCCTTGGCGGCGGCGCGGAAGTGGTCGAGCGCCTGGGCGCGGGTATAGGCCTCGGCACCCTTGAAGGCCTTGGTGCCGCTGACGAACTCCATGTTGATGGGCACCTCGACCTTGAGGACATCTACGCCGTACTTGGGCTTGGAGAACTCGATCATGGTGTCGGTGACGAGGATGGGCTTGCGCTTGGCGAAGGCCACGGACTTCTCGTCGCCGCCGTCCTTGTCGTAGCAGATGAACTCGGCGAAGAAGGCGATGTCGAGGGCGGCGCACTCGGCACCGACGCGCTCCATCCAGGCGTGCTTGATCTCGTTGACCTCGGGCTTGTCGTCCGGAGCGTAGTAGAGGAGAATCTTGACGGCGTCGGCGCCGGCTTCCTTGAGGCGGAGGACGCTCCATACATCAAGCAGGTCGGGCAGGCGGCCGGGGGTGTTGGCGTCGTAGCCGGTCTTCTCATAGGCCAGCAGCAGGCCCTTGCCGTTGCGCTTCTTGGAGGCGGGCAGGCCGAACTCGGGGTCGAGCAGGATGGCCGAGGCGTGGCGGGTGAGGATGTCGGTGACGAGGACCTTGAACTCGGCGAGGTCGGCGGCGGTGCACTCGGAGCCGCGCTCCTTGGAGAGGGACTTCTGCAGCGAGCCGCGCTGGTCCATGGCGGCGGCGGCGATGACGCCGCGGGAATCGGAGAGGGCCTTGAGACAGGCCAGTTTGCCAGGGGTCAACTTCTTCATGGTGGTGTGTGCTCCTAAGGGGGTGTTTGGGTGAGAAATGTCCTTCATAGATAGTTTAGCGCGGGCTGGCTAGGAAAATGTGACGGGGGTCACAGGTCCTGCGCGGACTGCGATACGCTCGCTTCGCTCGCCAATTGTGCGAATTGTTATCGGGGTTGGGTGAACACGCGGACTGTTGCTTGGGAAGCGGCAGGCGGTGTCGGCGTTGAGATTAGAAGACCGCAGAAACCAGCCTACTTGCCGGCTTCGATGGCGGAGCGCTGGAGGTCGAGCAGATCGGTGATGCCCTTGGCGGCGAAGTCGAGCATGGTGAGGAGGGTGTCGCGGCTGAAGGCGGCGCGCTCGGCGGTGGATTGGACCTCGACGAACTCGCCGGCGGCGGTCATGACGACGTTGCTGTCCACCTCGGCGCGGGAGTCCTCCTCGTAGGCGAGGTCGAGCAGGACGTTGCCGTCGAGGAGGCCGACGCTGGTGGCGGCGACGAGCTGGCGCATGGGTGAGCGCTTGAGGGTTCCGGCGGCGACGAGGCGGTTGAGGGCGATGGCGAGGGCGGCGCAGGCGCCGGTGATGGCGGCGGTGCGGGTGCCGCCATCGGCCTGCAGGACGTCGCAATCGAGGATGATGGTGCGCTCGCCGAGGGCCTCGAGGTCCACGACGGCGCGCAGGCTGCGGCCGATGAGGCGCTGGATCTCGTGGGTGCGTCCGCCAATCTTGCCGCGCTCGGCTTCGCGCGGGGAGCGGGTAAGCGTGGCGCGGGGCAGCATGCCGTACTCGGCGGTGACCCACCCGCGGCCGGAGTTGCGCATCCATGCGGGGACGTTGGTGTCCACGGTGGCGTTGCAGAGGACGCGGGTGTTGCCGGCCTCGATGAGGATGGAGCCTTCGGCGGTGGGGATGAAGCCGGGGGTGAGTCGTGTGGGGCGGAGGGCGTCTGCGGCGCGGTCGCCGGGGCGGAAGATTGCGGAGGGCATGAGGAGATTGTAGGGGAAGGGAGGGGGTGGAGGGTTGGGCGGGGCGTGGACCGAATCGGGATATCTTTCCCAAATTGAAACCACAGAGGATAACTATTGTGGATTGAGTATTTACTGCTGGGCGAGGAGGGAGTAGAAGGGGAATAGGTTCCGAAACGGGAACACCACGACGGGAAAGATGGTGGAGACCGGGTTGGGAACGGATGTTGCAAGTGCTTGATGTGATTTGAGTTCATTGTTTCTCCCAAGTTTGGCATGCAAGTTGCTAAACGAATTGTGTGTGCCACTTCGATACAGCCGGATGAGCCGGTGTTTTGAAGTGGGACAGGCTGGCGCGCTGTTGAGGCGGGCGCGCCGCTGAAAGGGAGAAGCGATGACGGACACGGAACAGGACCAGCGGTTGCGGACGGCGGCGGGAGCGGCGCGCGATGGAGTGGGTGTGCGCGCGGAGTGGAGCGGGAGTCGCGAAGCGGTCTTCGGGGAGCCGGGGTTTGTGGAGCGGCGGATGGGCGTGGCGCCGCGGCCGGCGATGCATGTGATGGTGGTGGACGACGACGCGGCGGTGCGGTCGGCGTGCGGCGAGATTGCGCGGCAGATGGGATTTGTGGTGCACGCGGCGGACAGCGTGGAGGCGGCGCGCGCGGTGCTGAAGCATCAGGTAGTGGACGTGCTGCTGCTGGACTTGAAGCTGCCGGGCACGGGCGGGGGGCTGGCGCTGCTGGAGGAGGTGAAGCTGCTGCATCCGGAGACGGCGGTGCTGGTGATGACGGCGTTTGCGACGGTGGCGTCGGCGGTGGAGGCGATGCGCATCGGCGCGAATGACTATCTGACCAAGCCGTTTGCGATGGACGAGCTGCAGGTGGTGCTGGAGCGTGCGGGCGAGCGGCGGAGCTTCGACATCGAGAGCCGGCGGCTGCGGGAGAAGCTGCGGACAAACGAGGGGATGGGCAACCTGATTGGGCGTTCGCCGGCGATGGAGAAGCTGTACCGCATTCTGTCGAAGGTGGCGTACTCGACGCATCCGGTGCTGATATTGGGCGAGAGCGGGACGGGCAAGGAGCTGGTGGCGCGGGCCATCCACTGCAACGGGATGAGCGCGGACAAGCCGTTTGTGCCGGTGGATTGCGGGTCGCTGGTGCCGACACTGATTGAGAGCGAGCTGTTCGGGTATGTGAAGGGCGCGTTCACGGGCGCGGCCAAGGCGAAGGACGGGCTGATGGTGGCGGCGGAGGGCGGCACGGTGTTTCTGGACGAGATTGGCGAGCTGCCGCTGGATCTGCAATCCAAACTGCTGCGCGCACTGCAGGAGAAAGAGGTGCGCCCCGTAGGCGCGACGCACGCGGTGCCCATCAACGTGCGGATACTGGCGGCGACCAACCGCGATCTGGCGGTGATGGTGGAGCAGGGACGCTTCCGCAAGGATCTCTATTTCCGGCTGAACGTGGTGAACCTGAAGATTCCGCCGCTGCGGGAGCGTAAGGGCGACATCCCGCTGCTGGCGGCGCACTTCATGGAGCGGATGCGGAGGGAGCGCGGTGTGAACTACACCTTCAGCGACGAGGCTCTGCGGCTGATGACGGAGTACGAGTGGCCGGGCAACGTGCGGGAGCTGGAGAACGCGATTGAGCGGGCGTGCGCACTGTCGAGCGGGCCGGTGCTGCACCTGGGCGACCTGCCGAGCCAGATGCAGGAGCATCGGCTGCAGATGCGGCGCGGCGCGCCGGAGGGTTCGGCGCTGGACCGCGCGGCCGGCAGCAGCGGCGCGGAGGTGCGCTCGATTGCGGAGATGGAGCGCGACGCGATTCTGGAGACGATCCGCAAGCTGAACGGCGACAAGATGTCTGCGGCGAAGCTGCTGGGCATCGGCAAGACGACGTTGTACCGCAAGTTGAAGGAGTACGGCGTGGAGGGATAGAGGCAGCGAGTCAGCAAGTCAGCAAGTTAGCGAGTCAGTGGAGAAGCGGGAGCGACGAGCTGAAGGCGGAAACGGCGTTGAAACGGTTGTTGGGAGGCGAGCGATGGCGGAGAACAAGGCGAATGAAGGCGTGAAGAGCGTGCTGCTGGTGACGCAGATGATGGGCGCGGAGAACTGCGCGCGGGCGCTGGAGACGCAACTGGGGATGGAGGTGCATGTGGCGGCGACGCGGCGCGAGGCGCTGGCGGCGCTGCGCAAGCGGGAGTTCAGCGTGGTGGTGCTGGAGGATGCGCTGGCGGTGAGCGATGTACAGGGCGCGGAGATGATTTGGCAGCACGCGGGCACGGCGCTGCCGGTGCAGGTGAACTTCGCGATTTCGGGGACGGCGCGGCTGGTGCGGGAGGTGCGGTCGGCGCTGACGCGCGGGGCGCAGCAGCAGAGCGTGGCGCGGCGGGCGGCGGCGCTGGAGATGGAGAGCGAGCTGCGCACGGCGGTGACGGGGATTCTGCTGGAGACGGAGCTGGCGCTGCGCGAGCCGCAGGTTCCACCGGCGGTGGAGGCGAAGCTGCGGCATCTGGCGGAGCTGGCGGGGGGATTACGGGAGAGATTGAGGGCGTGAGCTGATGGGAATTGCACAAGTCTTGTTGCGGGGGATGAGTTCTGTGTAAGACAAGAGCAGGAGAAGGAAAATTTGGGGAAACAGGTATGCTGTCCCCGTATTTCTCAACTAGTATTATGGAAAATCAATTGAAACCGTTCAGAACAAAAAAAATAGTGTTTCTGGGAGAGCAAGATGGCCCTGCGGAACGTGAATTAAAGTTTAAACTGGCGGAGTGTTTATCGTCGTATGAGAATGTCGACTCGGCCTTTCTGGCCCGCATATCTCTTCGGGAAATATCAACGCCACAAGTAGCGCTCTGTCTGAACGGTGGAGAGAATAATGCATTGGAGCTAGTGGAATGTGTTGGGAAGGTGTTTGGTAGATTATTCAAGACCACGCAGCATCTTGAAGTTGTATTCCTTACCAAAGAACAACTTGAAGAAATCAAACGAGTTGCAAAATCGTTTTACCCCTCCCTTTGCCAAAAACCCATCAGGATATGATTTATTTAAGATATGGTTGTCCGGAGTTTGTAAGGCGAATGATTACTTGATGGGCTTATGGTTGAGAAGCCAAATGCTTCTCGCGTAGCACAGCGTGAAAGGCGGTAAGGTGGCTAGCTCTAACGGCAGCAGGTACCGAGGCAAGCATTTCAATCCTCACAGAGAACCTTGAAGGAGTTCTATCCAGAGCAGGTTCGGCTGTGGGGAATCAGGGAGCTAGAGTCGCTAGTCGAGAAGTTGCAGAAGCGGCGGCTAAGAAATGGGTTGGCGATGGAGCAAGGCCGCTTCTAGATCGTGGAACTGGTAGAGTGATTGGAGAAGAAAGCGCGGATGGTACCAAAATAGCCCGGTGGACCAGCGCGGATTACATTAATCTGGTCAACAAGCTCACCGGCAGCAACCTTCATCTGAGATGGTGAGTATGACAAACGCTGATTTGGAATGTCTCAAAGCTAACGTGGATAGGTATGTTGAGATTGACACAAAGGACGGAGAACATTTGGTCATCAAGGTAATCTACGTCTTCGATCAGGAGTCCGATCCCGATGTGTTTTTCGACTTAGCCCCTCAAAATGTGGATGCCATCTCTACGAAACCTACTTCAGGATACTCTCTTCCCCTTGCTGACATCATCGCAGTACGTGTGCCTCGCCAAAACTCCATCCGGCCGTGATTTAGCAATCTTAGTCGTTAGTTAATAGACCGGGTGGAAGGACAGTTTTACTGCCTGCGGGCTTCAACGTTTAGGTCGGCGAAGGCGAAATAATAGGGTATTTGTGGCTATTTACGGCACGGCTAAAGCCGTGCCCTTGACGAAAACAAAGGCCCGGGGCTAAAGCCCGCCCTTTTCTTCACTGATTCAGGGGCCTAAAGGCTCCTGCTCCCTCCGAAAAGACAAGAGCAACGGCGGTTTGCACTGCGGTCGGGATGATGACGAAAACAAAAACAACGATTCAGTGAGGAAGTCTGAATCAGTGTGGGTGATTCGATTATCCTCTGGATCCTTCGACTCGCTACGCTCGCTCAGGATGACAGTTCAGGAATATTGATTCAATGGGGATTTGTGGCTGTGTTGGCGCAGTGAGATTCTTCGCTACGCAGAAAACAGATACAGGTCCTTCGACTCGCGCTCTGCGCTCGCTCAGGATTTCGCCTGCGGGCTCAGACGCCCGCAAAGCGGCTCAACTCAGAATGACAAACAGGAAAACAATGCTGCCTGCCCACCCTTCGCCAGAAAGAAGCGAAGGATGGGGCACCCGATTACGCTCCCAAGTCTCAGGCGCGAGACATGGGGCACACCTTCATGGGCGGGAGTTCGGTAAGCTCAAGGTGTGCGGGCTGCGCGGGAGCGCGGCGCGCGACGAAGAATGACAACGGGGAGAGATATGTCCATCAAGACCATCAGCAGCCGGGAGGTGTACCGCAATCCGTGGACGCGGGTGCGGGAGGACGTGATTGAGCGGTCGAACGGCAGCCGCGGCATCTACGGGGTGATTGAGAAGGATCCGTGCTGCATCGTGATTCCGCTGGAGGAGACGGCGGAGGGGGACTTTGTATATCTGGTGGAGCAGTACCGTTACACGCTGGGGGTGCGGTGCAAGGAGTTTCCGCAGGGAGGGTGGGAGACGGCGGAGGTGGACGCGCTGGAGATGGCGCGGGGCGAGCTGCGCGAGGAGACCGGACTGGTGGCCGAGCGGATGGACAAGCTGGCGCGGTTCCAGATTGCGTACGGGGTGATGAACCAGGAGCAGCATGTGTATCTGGCACGGGGGCTGAAGCACGGGGAGACCGATCCGGATCCGGAGGAGCATGATCTGGTGTTGCTGCGGGTTCCGGTGGCGGAGCTGGAGCGGATGCTGGTGGAGGGGGAGATTCTGGACAACTGCACGGCGGCGGCGTGGGGGATATACAAGCTGCGGCGGGAGCAGGGGACGATTTAAAGACAGCGAGTCAGCAAGTCAGCGAGTCAGCAAGGCAGCGAGACAGCGAGTCAGCGAGACAGCGAGACAGCGAGGCAGCGAGTCAGCAAGGCAGCGGCAGAGGCAAGAGCAGAGGCAACGGCTTCTGGGCCAGATGGATGCGTGCGGCACGAAGGTAGTACTACCGTGGGAGTCAGAGTGTGGGATATGGCCGAAGTGTGAACCAATCTGCGATGCCGATTTGGGACGGGGCGGGAACCTTGGGAGTGACTGAAATAGAGGCGGGAGCGGACGATTTTTCTTTCACGGCGCGGTTTCTTTCAGGTACGTTGATGGTGGAATTGTGTATATGAACTTGCCCGTTCGCAGACAAGAGAGACCTTTTGGGACGTGGGAGTGGGTGACGCTGGCGGCGTATGCCGTGGTGGCGGGGGTGGGGGTGCATCTGCACCAGAGCTGGGCCGGGGAGGCGCAGGACTGGCTGACGGCGCGGGACACGACGCTGGGTGGACTGCTGGAGCGGCTGCACTACGAGGGCGCTCCGACACTGTGGCACCTGATTCTGTGGACGCTGGCGCACGCGGGGTTCACGTTTGGCGCGGTGCAGTGGGTGTGCGCGGGGATTGCGACAGTCGGGTTGGCGGTGTGGCTGCGGCACTCGCCGATGCCGCGGTACCTGAAGCTGGTGTTTCCGTTCACGTTCTACATGGCGTACCAGTACGCGGCGATGGTGAGCGGGTATGTGCTGTTCCCGCTGCTGGTGTTTACGGCGTGCGGGCTGATTGGCAGCCTGGATGTGAAGGGGAACCGCGTGCCGCGTCCGGTGGCGACGGCGCTGGCGCTGGGGCTGCTGGCGAACCTGAGCCTGTATGGATGGATGTGCGCGGTGGGGCTGGCGTTGGTGTACGGGGAGCGTTGCTGGCGGATGGATTGCGTGCTGCTGCAGGGGGGGCGGCACAAGCGGCGTTGCTGGGCGGGAGCTGGGCTGCTGGCGGTGATGCTGGCGGTGGCGGCGGCAACGGCGTGGCCGGCGCAGGATGTGGCGTTCATTGCCAGCATCAAGCAGTTGCCGTCGGTGCAGGCGATGCTGGACATGAAGCAGCCGGCGATCAACAACGGCGGAGGACGGCAGACGTCTTGGTTCGTGATTGAGCGGGCTGCGCCGGGCGAGCGGCCGCCGGCGGGTGCGGCGTGGCAGCAGAGCCTGTGGCGTTCGTGCCGGCTGGGGACGGGGGCGGCGCATCCGTACCGGACGCGGAAGATGCTGTACGCGGTGTCGCTGCTGCTGTTCCCGCTGTCCACCTTCTCGGTGCTGGCGTATCTGGTGGTGGCGACGCTGATCTACCGCTGCACGTGGCACCGGTTCCGGACGTCGTGGCTGCCGTATGCGCTGGTGTTTATGGGCTGCATGACGGTGTTCTGCACGGAGCGCATTGCGGGGCTGCTGATGATTGCGCTGATGGCGGTGGCGTGGGTGAGCTGGCAGCAGCGGCTGCCGCTGCGGCGGACTCCGCGGTGGATGGAGATGCTGCTGCGGGCGAGCCTGGCGACGGTGCTGGTGGTGCAGGTGGGATGGACGGCGCATGCGCTGTGGAGCGAGGCGCATCAGGCGTACAGCGGCGACCGGATGGCGGCGCGGTACTTGCAGGAGAGTGCGCGGGGCAAGCGGGTGGCGGGATTCTACTCGCTGGCGGCGGGGCCGGAGCTGTACTTCGACCGGAAGATCTACTTCAACCAGCCGACGAGCTACTGGCCGTTCAGCATGGACGCGCGGATGAACCTGAGCCAGTCGCAGGTGCTGGCGGCGCGGCCGGACTATGTGGTGATCGGCACGCGAGGGTATCTGCAGGATGTGGTGCTGAACCAGGTGGCGACGGTGATGAACACCAGCGGAAACTGGCCGGGCGATCTACAGCACATCGGGGATTACTTTGAGGCGCACGGATACCGCGAGACGCACCGGTTCTGCGGGGTGACGCCGATGCGCGGCGGTTACAACAACAAGCTGTGCCAGGTGATATTAGAGCCGGCGCAGTAAAGAAGAAAACAACTTATCGCGGTTAGCTCTTAGCGTTTGGCTAAGAGCTAATTTCTGAAGCGTGGCGCAGTGTTGAAGAGCA
>Ga0316218_1001490_pt1 | contig 24989 bp, 30 predicted proteins | sample TBH18003metaG_FD_203634 | JGI IMG/M metagenome (GOLD analysis project Ga0316218, IMG submission 203634) | Freshwater microbial communities from Trout Bog Lake, Wisconsin, USA - TBH18003 | ecosystem: Environmental > Aquatic > Freshwater > Lake > Hypolimnion/Profundal zone | place: USA: Wisconsin...
TTGTTAGTTGACTCTTGTTTATCTTTAAAGTCAATTGTTGGACTAACATAGTTAGTTTCATCAGCAAATGCCGACAATGATACCACTGCTAATAATGCTACTAATAATTTACTCATTTACTTCTCCTGTGGTTGGTTATATTAATATTTAAGCATATTAATGTTACAGTTTTATTACAAAAATATAAAAAAATTATTTTTTGATTAAATTATCTTTAAAAATCTGCCAACAGTTATCCCAAGTCCACTTGAGGCTCGCTTGTTCAACTGTGGCACGATTTAATTTTAAACAGTTATCAATATTGTTCTTTAGATTACTGCTCATATATCCAGTAATGCCATTTTCTAATATATCTTTGGGACCTGCTACATCGTATGCGGCTACAGGTGTTCCTACTGCTAGACTTTCTATAATAACTACACCAAATGTATCAGTTATGCTAGGAAACACAAACACATCAGCTGATGCGTAATGTCGTGCTAGACTAATACCTGTACGAGTTCCGATAAAGTGAACATCGGGGTAACGTTCTGTTAGATCTGCTAGATAAGGACCATCACCTACTACAATCTTAGTACCAGGGTAGTCCAAACTACAAAAGGCATCTAAGTTTTTTTCTTTGCTAATACGACTAACACACAGCAACGTAGGTTTAGGATTATTTGAATCTTTACGTAGGCTACTTTTAAATATATCTCGGTCAACTCCACGTGTCCAAGGAATAATATCTCCTGTAAATCCATGTGCTCGCAAATCATCCACCATGGTCTGTGTTGTGGTTAGCACACGACCGCTATGTTTATGAAACCAGCGCACATACCAATAGGTTATTACTTTAGGAATTTTATAGAGCTCTTCAAGGAACTCTGGGAATTTTGTGTGATAGCTGGTGTTGTATCTCCATCCTTTACGGTCAAGCCAACAGCGTGCTGCAAAGCCAATTGGACCTTCTGTAGCGATGTGTATATAGTCCGGATTGATCGCCTGGATTTTCTTACCAATATGGCGCGGCCAGGAAATTTTAACTTGAGGATAACCAGGGCAATCACAATGAGGGAACTGCCCGGGATCAATATAAACAACATCAAAGCCGTCAGTGCCAGCAAGTATTTCAATATTTTTAAACGTGGTAACAACGCCATTTATTTGGTCTCTTAAGTTATCCGTGACAACCAAGATCTTTTTAGTCATCGTGGCGTTTGTTCCAGTATACAATTTCCCAACGACCATCATAGTGTTCTACTAGAGCACTACAACTTTCTACCCAGTCACCGTCATTCATATAGGTAATACCATTGATGTGTTTAATTTCAGGTGTATGGATATGCCCACAGATCACGCCATCATAACCACGTTTACGAACATAATCTGTGAGTGTAATTTCAAATTGAAAGACAAAGTCAAGAGCTTTCTTGACCTTATGTTTGAGATATTTACTAAGGCTCCAATAGCCAAAGCCCATTCTGTGTCTGATATAGTTATATTTGGTATTAACCCAAAGCACAAAGTCATAGGCCTTGTCACCTAAGAAACTTAACCACTTGGCCGCACGTGTTATACCATCAAACATATCGCCGTGTGTGATAAAATATAAGTCGCCATCTATGCTACGATATTCTGCTTGGTTTACTATGGTAATGTTGCCTACGTCAAATGCTTGTATAACAAATGGGCGAAGGAATTCATCGTGGTTACCGGTGACATAGGTAACATGTACACCATGCTTGGCCATACCAAGAATTCTACGAATAACATTGCTATGGCTTTGTTTCCAACGCCACTTATTTTGTTGAATTTTCCATCCATCGATTATGTCTCCGATTAGAAATAAGTTTTCACAAGTATGATGTTTGAGGAAGTTGTTGAGTACATCTGCTTGACAGTCTTTAGTACCTAGGTGTACATCTGAAATACAGATGGTTTTGTATGCTGTGATATTTTTTGTCATACTATTATTTAAACATAATATGATTGCCGTTTTATTACAAAGACTTAATTAATTTATTTTTAACCAAAATAACCAATAATAATATTACCGTAATCTAGCAAGGTATAAATATGACTATATAACTTATCGGAAGGTTTTCAAAGTGACAACTCGTGTATTGTTTATTCTAAAACGTAGGGAAGACTATAACCCTATCAAACATAGCCCTACTGGATTATCCACGGGGCTTTTTAATTCTGCTAGCTTTGTAGACGACATGCTCAAAGATATGGGTATAGAATCTAATATGGAAGTTGCTATTGATAATAACTGTATTGATAGACTAGTTAACAAACACAAGCCCACACATGTTATTATCGAAGCACTTTGGGTAGTTCCAAGTAAGTTTGCTGTGCTATGTAAACTACATCCTACGGTACGCTGGATTATTCGGTTACATAGCGAAATGCCTTTTATGGCAGGTGAAGGTATGGCCATGGATTGGTTGGGTGACTATGCTACATACAAGAATATAGACATCGGTGTTAACGCACCACGTATGTTAGATGAAGTTCAAACATATCTTAAAATAGCCAAAGGTTGGACTGATAGTCAGACCAAGCAACGTGTTTACTATATGCCTAACTTTTATCCGCAAGAGTATCAAACAAAGACCTTAGACAAAAACAAACATTGGGTAGATGTGGCCTGCTTTGGTGCCGTTCGCCCATTAAAGAATCACATGCTACAAGCAGTAGCAGCGTTAAAATTTGCTCGTCATGTAGGTAAACAATTACGCTTTCATATCAATGTAGGACGTATTGAAATGAAAGGTGATCCTGCGCTGAACAATCTACGTGGTTTCTTTCAACACTTAAGTGACAGCGGACATCAAATGATAGGGCACGAGTGGCGTCCTAGAGAAGGGTTCTTAGACCTATGTAAAGAAATGGACATTGGACTTCAATGTAACTTTAGCGAAACATTCAATATTGTGTCAGCTGATTTGATTAGTCAAGGTGTACCTGTAGTAGGCAGTTACGAAATACCTTGGGCTACACGTTGGTTTAATGCTCGTCCGGCAGAAAGCAACGAAATTGCTGATACTATGATTAGTACTTACGATCATCCTGGCTTAAATGTATGGCTAAATCAACGTAATTTAACTAAATATACTAATAAAACTAAGAAGATTTGGTACAAATTATTTAAGGATTAAACAAATGAGCAAGCATCACGTTAAAACACATAAATGGATTAGAGGTAAGTTACAGGTAATTATCAATGAATTTGATGATTTAGACGCTGCTGTAACATTTGCTAATAATCAACAACGCAATCATGAAAGAACTAACTACGAAGTTGAAACAGAACAAGTAGTTAAAGTATACGACAGCGAAAGCGGTGAACTAGTTACAAACATTGGTTACAGTCAATTGGATACATACGCATGAGTCAACATTCACATCACAAAGTAAAAATCAGCAAATGGGTAGATGGTGTTCTAAACACTATTGAAGAATTTTTTGAAAATTTTGATGATGCTGTATTGTTTATTAACGGCAATCAGCATCATAACGCCAAAATACACAATAAAGATGGCGAAGTAATTTTTAATTCAAATAGTAGTATAGAAGATCCAAGCACTGTTGCAACTTACGCATAACAAAAAGCCCCAAATAAGGGGCTTTTTTATTGACATTAAAAAGCCCACCGAAGTGGGCTTTTAAGTTTTGGAAAACTAAACTATTCTTAGAAGAATAAGATAGCACCAGCACTGATAGTGTTTGTGTACTCAACACCGTTGTTAGCACTTGCAGCACCAGTTTCTGTTTGGTGTGCGCGGCTATATTCAGCTACTAAGTTCAAACTCTTTGTAACAGGTTGATAAGCACCAACTGTCCATGCGCGATCTGTGAAGCTAGCACCATTGTATGTTGCGTTACTTTCGCCCCATGATGCGCCAACTTTAGTACCAATACCTGGAACTTTGTATGTTGCTTGTACATAACCACCGTTGTCGTTAGTTTTAACGCCACCGTTAGCAATGAAACCAATACTACCTAGACCGTTTAGGTTAGCGCCAGTTGGGTTAACACCTGACAAACCTTCACCGTTGTAGTAGTAACCTACTAGGTCAGCACCATAAGCTGATAATTTAGTACCAACATCAAAGCCTTGTGATGTATATGCTTGTGTTGCTGAAGTTGCAGCACGTTGTTGGTAGATACCACTTACCCATGAATGAGTAGCAATACCTGCTACCTTAAGGTCATATGTTACTTTACCTTGGTAACCAACTTGGCTGTCTGTTTGGTTAGTGTTAACGCCATTTAATGGCTCAACTAACGCTACAGTAGCTTGCGCACCAGCAAAGTTTGGTGTTGTGTAAGCAATTTGACCTAACCAATCAGCATAGATATAACCTGTACCAATATGGCCATAAGTTGCGTTACCACCTGTACCACCAGCGATAGGACCAACGCCTAACAATGTCATATCATTTAAGATAGCATCTGAACCAAACACGCCTAAATCACGACCCATTTTAATTGAGCCCCATGATTTGTCGCCTGCTGTCATATATGCTTGACGAATGTTTAATGTGTTGTTACCACCTGCTGTGTTAGTACCTGAGCTTGTACCTGTGAAGAATGAGAATTGAACAGCGATGTCCAAATCATTCTGACGAGTTTTTGCTCCAATACCAAGTTCAGCTGGAAGTAAACCAGTACCAATGCTGTTTGCAGCACCAGTAGCGTTTTTACCAGTTGTTGTAGTGTTTGTGTAGAAACTGTTAACGTTACCGCCAACGTCTACTGTCCAATCACCTGCTGGGATAGTGATGCCAGCATTTGCTTGAGTAGCAAATAAACCAGCCAATAATGTTGCTAATAGAAACTTCTTCATTACTTTAATTCTCCTTTATTTGGATTAACACCAGATAGTGTTATACTATCAGTGTAAATTATTTATAATCGTTTGTCAAGAAATTGTTGCCTTTTGACAACATTTTTGGTAAAATGTTGTATTTTCGCAACACTTAGTATCTATATGTTTCGGGTTTGTATGGGCCTTCAACAGTTACACCAATATAGTCTGCTTGCTTAGTTGTTAGTTCTGTTAATTCGGCGCCAATCTGTGCTAGATGTAGTTTAGCTACCTTTTCATCTAGATGTTTAGGTAGTAAGTACATTTTACCAACTTCATAGTTAGCATAGTTTGTGTACATTTCAACCTGTGCCATTACTTGGTTAGTAAAGCTATTTGACATAACAAAACTAGGATGCCCTGTAGCACAGCCCAAGTTCACTAAGCGACCTTTAGCTAGAACAATAATCTTACGACCGCTAGGCATAGTGACATGATCCACCTGTGGTTTAATTTCGTCCCACTCATAGTTAGCCAAGCTGGCAATTTGGATTTCGCTGTCAAAGTGACCGATGTTACATACAATAGCATTGTTCTTCATGGCCAACATATGATCATGTGTAATGATATCCACGTTACCCGTAGCTGTTACAAAAATGTCTGCTTTGTCTGCGGCATAGTCCATGGTAACAACTTTGTAACCTTCCATTGCGGCTTGTAGGGCACAGATTGGATCAATTTCAGTTACCCAAACCTGCGCACCAAGTGCTTTAAGACTTGCGGCACTACCTTTACCCACATCACCGTAACCTGCTACTACCGCTGTTTTACCAGCAATCATAACATCAGTGGCACGTTTGATCGAATCTACTAGACTTTCACGGCAACCGTACAAGTTATCAAACTTACTTTTAGTTACACTGTCATTAACGTTAATAGCACGTAGTTTAAAACTACCGTTGGCAATTGCTTCGTTAATTTTGTGAATACCTGTAGTTGTTTCTTCAGTAACGCCGTAGATACCGTCAAGTAGTTCTGGATAGTTAACGTGGATATACCAAGTTAGGTCATGTCCGTCATCCAACAACATATTAGGTACCCACCCATCTGGACCTTTAACTGTTTGTTCTAAGCACCACCAGTACTCGTCCTCTGTTTCACCTTTCCAAGCAAATACAGGAATACCTTGATCAGCTAGTGCAGCCGCGGCATGATCTTGTGTACTAAAAATGTTACAAGAACTCCAACGTACATCTGCTCCTAGGTCAATCAGTGTCTGTACCAATACCGCAGTTTGAATAGTCATATGTAATGACCCTGTAATACGTGCGCCTTTAAGTGGTTGACTAGCACGTAGTTCTTCACGGATAGCCATTAGGCCTGGCATTTCCGTTTCGGCGATTGCTATTTCTTTATGGCCCCACTCAGCAAGGCCAATGTCTTTTACTTTATAATCCATATTTTATCCTAATGTTAATATTATATACTTACACAAATTAAACCACATGCTCAATTAAATATTTTTCTAAATTATCAATTAAATATTCTGAATTTGCTTCTTTTTTCGCATTTAAAACCGTATGCGCACCTATTGACCAAGTAAAGTACGGTTGCATGAATTCATAGCCAACTAGTTCAAATTGTACTTTCATATGACAGGTTAAATTTTCTTCTTTACCAAAATAACTTTCCATAAATTCTCTACTACCGCCAGTGGTCATTGACATCATCACTCTATGTCCTGTTAAGAATTTGTTGTGTTCTTGTTTGCCACCTTTAGTTTCTACATTGTTTAATGTAAACAGTGCGTCATAGGCAAATATATTTTCAATGTATGCTTTAAGTAGTGACGGGTATGTCCACCACCATAACGGACATTGTATGTATAATAGATCAGCTTCTTTTAACTTTTCTATTTCCTGCTGAGCAAATTTAGGTAATAGATCTGCTTGATTAGCCAATAACCATTTATCAGTGAAGCTTCGTATTTTGCTAGCGATACCGGGTAACCAAAAATCACGTTTAAAATTATTTTCTAATCCTCTAGGATCAAACTTAGATCTATATAAATCTAGAGTTTTAACATCATGTCCGTGAGATTTAAAACAAGCAATAGCACGATCAAACAATGCATGATTTAAACTTATTTTTGCTGGGTGAACCAGTATAGCATAAACTTTCATTATAATACTCCTAACAATTTCTTTTCGCCACGCATGATATTACCAGTATCTAAAAATAATTTGTACATAGATATTAATGAATTTAAATCATTGTGTTTGGTCTTGTTAAAATCAACTGTATATATTCCCAGTCTACGCCATTTACCAATGTTGGCACGACTAATGTAAAGTCCTTCTTCTCGTCGATGTACTTTTACAGGTACTTTATAAGTATGTGCGATAAATTCTATTAAATGTTTACGGAAGGTTTGACATTTAAAGAATACTAAAGCAATGAAATAGTAGCCGCCATATACTCGATTGCCCATCACGTCAAAGGTACAATCTTGCGAAGGGTCTGTTAGTATTTCCTGCCAACGGTTAATCACTTTTGTGCATTCTGTCTTACAGTGCTGGTCCTGCATAAAGAAATGATGATAGATAGTATGTATAATTTCACCATGACCTATGTTGTGATTTTCTCGTATCCAATTGATAGTATCTTTTAAATACCCGCCCTGGACAAATAAGTTATATAAGCTAGCACTCAATAGCATTTCTAGATAGTCATCCGTAGAGTAGGTGCTAGTACCGACTACTATTTCGTGTTGGGCATGAGACTCAGGATAACTCCACCCATTGGTTTTGTTTGTAGTCTTTATTTCCCACTTGCGTCTATAATCAGCACTGTAGCTAGGTGCTTCAGGTAATAATATCCATTCAAACCATTGCAGAGATAATCCGTGACTACCAAACACTGTTAACTCATGATAAAACTTATCTAAAGTCATGCCAGGTAATCCCATAATGATTTCTACATATAAAGGTAGCTTAGTATCCTTGGCTATAGGTTCAAGTACCGCCAGTTGTTTTTCAAACGGAATATTCTTACGATCAATATTTTTTAATATATCGTCATCTAAAGTCTGTAGACTAAGTTTAATTTCTTTATTGTGGCTAAGATTATTTTTAATGTCTGTTTCTAATATCGATTTAATGATGTCTAATCTATTTTCAGTTTTAGCAAAGCCACCATAGCCCATTTTAAATGTAGCACGTTGCTCTTTCTTACGTTTAACAACGTAGTTGATAATATCAATATCTCGTTGACCAAATATGCCAAAGTTAGCATCAGCTAGGTATAGATAGGTAAGATCAAACGTAACTAATACGTCTACTTCTTTTTTAACTGTATGTAGACTTTTCTGTATAACAGTAGTACCGATGCCACCTCCCCAATCACAATAGGTACAACCATAAGGACATCCACGTGTGGTTTCAATGATGCTTAACAGCATGCTATCGCTAAAGTTAATTTTTTTGAATGTCTCAAATGCTTTAAGTTCATCTTGCTGTGCTGTTGCAGCACTGTAGTCATATTGGAATTCTTTGCGTTGAGTTCTAGACATAGACAGTTGACTGCTCAACATAGATCTAGATTTACTTGGGTATCTCGTATCAGTTAACTGGCTCCAATCAACTTGACCATCAGAGTAATTGTCTAATAACTCTTTAAAAAACAATTCACCATAGCAGTCACCTAAGTGGCTGGCATCTAGGTAAGGGTGTTTCTTAAACCAATCGATATCATGCTTGAGATATTGATGAGGTCCACCACTGACTATTAAGCAATCAGGAAATGTTTCTTTAACCCAAGCGGCTATCTCGTGTGCTAGGCCAAAGTTCCAAACATATAAACTAATAGCAAATACATCTGGCTTAGCACGTAGCAATTCATGTTTAATTTTATCTATGTGACTGGCGTCATAACAGTCAAGATAGCAAGGATACCATTGCCATTGATTTTGATGTCGGCCATGCATTTCATAATAGGTCTTGGCACTGGCCCATAGTGCTGGTAACCATATCTCACTGCTGAATCTAGGAAAGTTTGCTATGACTATGGTCTTCATTTGGCCATACCTAATCGTAGAAGTTTAATCACATAACTACCTAGATCAATTTCAAACCAACGATAACTGTGGCTTTGTTGTTTTATCCAACGCTCACTGTGATGATTATTGTGCAGTGCCGAACTAAACAATCCGCAACCTATCAAGTGTGTTATCAGTCTATTATTGCTATTATTAGACACATCTTCGTTCCTATAGCCTAAAAAGCGACTGTGACCCAGGCTGGTAGTAAGGAATGTGATCATACTGATAATAACACGTCCCATGAACACTACTTTGAATAAGAATATAGGCAACACTAACCACAATATAAACCAATACAATAGCGTCAATGGTATCTTAAATTCTTCGCAGAAGAATGTCCATGTGTCATCTAATATATCTTTATGTATGATAGATTGCTTAGATACATAAGCATCTCTATCAGCATAGTCTGTAGGTTTTTGATATAAGAACATCAAAGGGCTTAGGCTACACACGGTGTTCCAATGCCAAGGAAAATATAAATTATCCTGTCCAGGACGATCTGTCCGAGCATGGTGATTTTCATGATTAACACAGATATTAGTCAACGGACCATTAGCATGATCAACTGTGATCAAAAATGTTAATATCCTATAGGTCAAACTACTGGTGTTGATCTTAAACAGATAGTGTGAGCAGATGAGATGTCCAAATAATTCGTTGACCGTAACAGTGTATAGAGTGGCAAGGACATACCAATACCATTCGGTATTGATATGTGCCAGGGTCACTGCTAATTCTTTAACGCCAACAATCCACGCTATTGATGTTAAGACAAACAGTGTGATGTTTGTAGGATTAAGCGTGAACATGCTTTTTAGCAAAGGCTTTAAAATATCCTAGTAGATCACGTGAAGGTAATTTAAAATTCTTGATACCTGCGATCTTAACAATATGGCGGATTTCATTAGCATACTCATTAGCATATGGTTGCTGTAGGTATGGTTGATATGCTCCATCTTGAAGATTAGTATAGTCGTGTGCGATACGATAACATAGACGACCTTCAATATTACCTAGTCTGCGATGTAGAGTGATCGAATTATCAAACAACATTAGATCGTTGTTATTCTTATACCAATGATCATAGATATATTTTTCAGTGAATAGCTCTTTATTGATTCGAGCAAATATTTTATCACTTTCTTGTTTACTCATTCCTTTGATACTATACGCAGTGTTAATACTATAATGTAATCCAACAATACCACCAGGACTACGTATGACCATCGGAACTTCTTTATCATCTTCGGGACACATATTAGCATGCATGATAGCATCTTGTTCTTTGTTTAGTCCCGGATTGATCTTACCAGGAGTGAATCTATGTAGTAAAATCATTTCATCTAATTCGCTACGGAAACTTTCACTTACACTTTCGTAATAGTCAGGTGTTGTTACAAATCCCGTAGCACTACCAATAACATTTTTGTGTGCTAATAATGCTACACCTGGTGTCCAAGTCAATGTGCCGCTTTCGTTGCTATGCCATAATAGCTCTCCCTCAGCGAACAATCCTTTTGGATTACCATCTTCATCATAGCCACCGGTAACACGACTGACATCATACCCATTATCTGTCTTTTCCTGTGTGCGGAATAGTGCGCGAATAGCTGTTGCATCTTCGCTGTCTAGATAATCAGCATGTTCTTGAGCATCGTTGACTATGATGGGCCATGGTCTAGAATATTTCTTGATTAAATAATTCTTAAGCCCGTAGCGTGTTTCACCAAATTGCAATATACGTTCTGCTAATTGGTCTTTGGTGCAGTTCGTGGCACGTATACAAGTAACTAAATTTTTAAGATGTAAATGGCCAATTTCTAACCATTGTTCATCGGACAGTGTATTAAAATCTACATCATCAATTATAATACCAAAACGGCCAAGGCCAGGGATTTTAGATATTTTCATGAAATTCTCCTAGAATACTAATATTATAAACTCTTTAATTTTATATTGCTAGTGGAGAACCCACATACGACATAAACGGCCCATTTCGTAGGTCATTTATTCGGCGTCAATTCTGATGAGTGGCGCTGCAATTTTATTTATGTCTTGCTAAAAATATATAAAACTAATCCGCCATTTTCGCTATTAGTTAATGCTAATAAGTCTACTAAATGGTTATTAACACTAGGAGAAGATTTATGGAATGTCAAATCATCACACATTTTACGCAGTTGGCGATTAGTGAAACTTAGTTCAAACGGATTAAGCTCTTGATCTCGATACAGTATATCACAGTTATAGTTAATGTTAAAGAAACGTTTAAGTATTTTGCCCCAGGGATTGTATACTGCCAATATTAACTTGCCGTTTGGTTTTAATAGGTGTTTGATTTTAGCTAGTGCTTCTTCATACTGGGGTATATGATGTAATACACCACAACAAATAATCACGTCATATTTCTTTTCAGTATTAAACTGTAGGAAATCTTTTTTTACCCATCTGACATTGTTTATCTTGTTAGCTTTAGCAAAAGAACTAGCATAGTCGATACTGTCGCTAAAATCCACTGCGGTAAATTTACTGTTCTTATATTTGTCAGCAAATAAGTTTGATACCAGTCCAGTTCCGCAGCCGACGTCTAATACATCAAGCCCATTGCTCATAACAGCATCAATCTCACGTAGATAGATATTGTATATCCCTTGTTCTTCGTAAAATTTTAAATCTTCCCAACTATAACGTCCAGGAAAATGTAAATTACTATAAAACTGTTTAATCTCTTCTGTGATCATTTAAGACTTCCTAACAACTCTTTAAAGTTTGGCATTAAGAGATCTACAGTAGGTGATATGACAAAGTCGTTAGGAGTAAATTCTGGGATCGGTAGCTCAATAGTTTCTTTTGATATTTTTTCAGCCACAGCTCTATATTTGCCTGTTTTAGGGTTTTTATTTAGTAACATCTCTAAAGCATAGTCATGATGTGCTAGAGTATTCGGATGATGGTCAGTTTCATGTTTTAAAATGACGTATTCTTTATTATTAATAAAGTATTCCCAAATACCAGAAAAATCTTTAGGATTAAATGGATTTTTTGGGGGATTAATAAATTTTTTCCAATCTATTAAATTTATTAAATTTCTAATAGGAGACATTTCTGTTATTTTTTTAATTGTTGTTATCTCATCAGCTGTGATATCATCTTTTTCTTGATAGGTAGTTTGATACCTAGGATAGAATTTGGGTCTGCCGTCTGCCCATATATTTTTAGCAGAGTGCATTGTATACGAACATCCTATTTTATCTAGTAACAACTGTGTCTGATAAATTATCTGTAATTGATCAACGATCATATTTGTAAAACTTGAATAAAGATCTGGATGTGTCCTATATAATCCCATACATGGCTCGCGGCCTGTACTGAACCAAAGTTTTCCATTTGTATCAGGAAAAAATCCTTTTACATGTTTATTATCAACCCATTCTTCATCATACCAAAGACCTATCCTGTGATTTTCAGCCCACATGATGTTTATGTGATCGTCGGGGGTAAAGGTGTTAATCTTATCTACTAAAATCCAGTAGATATTTTGATTTCCATAACCTTTATTAGCCAGATTGATTACAGGTTGATCATATACCTGTAACCAATCAGCCCAAGTTGGCCAATACCATTTCGTCATACTACAACCAAAGGTATAGATCATCTACTAATCCCCAGGAATTTCTCTTTTGGCTTTTTGTGTTGTTGCTGGATCACTGAACTTGCGTGACTTGTTAGCTACATAAGTAGCTTGCGCATCGATCATTGCTTTTCGAAAAATACTACGTGCTACTGGATCTTGAATATTACCAAGTTTGATCTTGTTCATCTTGCCAAACTTAAATGTTGCGTTAGTTTTTGCCATGCTAATCTCCTATTTGATTTTGTTTAAGTATTCTGCGCCGATTTTGCCTTCAGCAATTTCAATTAAAGCAGTGACATTAGCTTTATTTTCATATGGTACCTTGACTCCGTTGCGTTCTTGAAATACTCGTTGATTCGCAATTTCTCTAGCACGGGCAGCAGCTCCTAGAATCATTTGAAATCTATTGCCGCCAAATGCTTCTAAACAACGATCAATATTGACTTTTTCTACTGAGTTTTGAGGTTTCATGTGACTTTCTCTTTCTGTTAAACTTTAAGTATATACTAAAACTAGTTAAATGTCAAATGATTTTAAGTGTTTTATTACATTTTGGGCTTCGGTTAATTTCATAAACTTCAAAGGCTGTGTCAAATACTTTATAGTATCTTGTTTTGACCAATCAATAGAATAAAAATCTTCCCAAGTATTGATTGCCGCTTGCGGAACTGCTACATAGTAAGTCCAGTTGTCTTGATGTGTTTTATATGTGCCTAATAATTCAAATTCACTAAACCATTTTTCTTCGCTGAAATTTCTTATATCGGGTATAGCATCTAACCAAGGTTTATTATTACGTTGTTCTATTAACGTTTTGAGATTGATCCAATCCTGTTTAGCTACTGGCATTAATTCATTTACTAGACTATAATTTATAGTTGCTCTCATTCCGATTAATTTTTCTACCATATCAGAATATATCTGTTGATAGGGATTCCAGAGCACTTCTACTTTTAAATTAATTTTATTATCAACAAAAAAATCAAAAGGTTTTAGGGGAGTTTGGTCGCAATCTTGTATTAAGAAATAATCACTGTCAAAATGATCGATAGCGCATAATTTAAATGCCTGCTGTAAATACCAATGGCCTGCTTCCCATTTTGATAAATTGTAGTATTGTTTAAAATACGTATCGTCTAAAAAACAATAATTATCAGAGTTTAACCCGAATTGATCAAATACCTCATCGATAATTCGTCTAGGGTATGGTGTTATAATATAGGTTAAATCTGGTCGAGGATTTAAATTGTGATCAAACGATAATGTTATTGCAGCTTCGTTTATACGGCCAGTTCCTATCAATAGAACTCTGGTTAACATTCTATAGATTTGGTATACTGTTGATTAGGTCTGCTAGACTCCAAGTAATGGTCATGCCCGGACTAACATCAGTCACACTCACCCATCCGTTAAATTCTGGATCAGATATGTGTGGGTTAGTTATTATTACTTCTGGTTGTCCACCAAAACGTAATGGTTTTGTTTTAATAGCTGTTTGCCAATTTAATGCTATTGGTTGATCATCTATAAAAAAATTAATATCGTAAATCTGTATTGGTCCAATAGTTTCGGCAGCATTATTAACGCCTAATGTATAATGAACATCCTCTATTATTTCAGAAGTAAATTCAATTTGATTGGGTTCTACTTTAGAAATATGAGCAAAATTAGCAGTTACTTCAAATTTCTCAACTTGAAGCAGTCCTCCTAGATATAAATTTACCCAGGCTTTACCGGTTAGTGGTGATCCCTTGCTTACTTTTACTATTACTTTGAGTTGTCTTGACATAATTGAAAATCCTTAATTGAAATAATCGGTTAGCATAACGCGTAAATCTAATATATTGACTGTTTTATGATAGCAGCCAAGTCATTGCGCTGGTCCATTTTGGTGCTGGATCTTTATGTTCAAATGTAACTGTACCACCAACTTTAGCAGGCCATTGGCACGAAGTCACAAAAGTCTTCCCTTTACGCCTTGTTTTAATAACAACAAAATTCCATCCAAAAAGTTCAATCATTCGTTGACTAAATTGTGGTAAAGCTCGTTTTGATCTGATAGCATCGTGAACTGCTGATTTAGCTATATAACGCACATAATAAAACAACGGAGAATTCCATGGCTTTTTGGGGTTATTATCTTGTGCTTGGACATAACTGAATAATGGGCGGAATTCTTCCGGAATTTCTTCTACTGTAGCTGGTACACCTTTATTTCTGTTTTTCCAAACAGTTGTAATATAATCAATAAATCTATCATCAAATGGCATGAATTTTTCTAATCCGCCCAGTGAACCTGGGTAATTTTCATGTATCCAGTTTGCTGCCGCAAATGGTTGTAACATCGGGGTTGTTGATTGTAACAATTGAATAAATTTTACAGAATCATCTGCCGACTGCAACATATGAGCTGGAATCTTTAATTCATTTATACTGCTCGGACTACCTGTTGTTCCACCTTTACTACTTAAGAAAATAGTATTTCCAGTTTTAGAATTTTTCAAAGCAAAACTATCTGCCAATGGGCTTGAGGTTGAACCCGGGAAAAATAAGATATATTCATTTAATTTTGCGCCTAAATGGGTATAAAACGCTTTTATGTCTGGGAAGTCAGCTACTCCATACATCATTGATAATATTCCAAGATATTCAAAAGCGTCATTTTGTATTGCGTTTTCTTCTTGTGTAGAAATATCTGCAGAAATAGTCGGTAGTTGACCATTCATAATCTGCCTAGCTATTTCTTTAACTACCGCACCAGCATTTCCTTGTTGATCTAATGCTGTACTTGACAAAATTCTTTGACCTAGTTCATTGGCCGGAAACGCTCCCAATTTAATAGCCAGCTCAGGAGTTACTTCTACTCCTTTTTCCAATTTTTCAGATTTCCAAATTTGACTAGGTTTAAGTTTGATGTTAGATGTACCGCGGCTTTTTGCGCCTCGCCAAGCTGTATCATCATAATAAATTTGCCCTAACATTACATTACCCTTGTCTGTCTTTACTGATAAACGAGGAGTAGTTGTACCTGGAGCAAAAAACTGTTGTATAGCAGGGATATTACTAGGGTCTATCGTCAGCGGACCAAGTTCGCTGTTGAATTTATGTCCAGCTTGAATCAGCTCAACAAATTTACCTACTCTATCTTCATGTTCTTTGCCCGGACCAATAAGTTTACCTCTGGTAATGGCTCTGTCTTCTTTTATAAAATCGTTTGCTCTCATAGTATATTATTTATCTTTACGTTCTATATCATCCTCACCACAATAGTCTCCGTACTGTATTTCAACTATTTTACAAGGTTGAGCGAATGGATTGTGTAGTCTGTGCCACTGTTCTGGTTCAACATGATAGTGGTCATGATGCTGTAGGGTAAAGGTGCGATCATCTAGTTCTACCTGGCACATACCGTAACTAACATGCCAATGTTCAGCACGATTATAGTGCCGTTGCATTGTCAATGTCTTACCGGGCTCTATAGTAAGTTCTTTAACTTTGGTACCCGCTACATCTTGTAGTACACGATAATAGCCCCACGGACGTTCTGTCTTGGGAGCTTTCCATTCTTCAAGAATCCAACTACTTGAATTCATTTTGTTTTCGCCACCTACTCCAAATACAAATTCAACATCGGCTTCTGTCATTTCTGGAATATTTTCTGCTGTGCGATCACCACCGTTGGCAAATATAATTTGGCTATTAGGGTACATAGCTTTGACGTTTCGAATAGCTTCGCGGCTACTTCCGTCATCATCATTAAACAATATACAATGACTTACCATCTTAAGATTTTCGATGATATTGATACGCTCTGCACTGGGCATGAACGCACGACCTTTTTTACGAGTCAACCAAGCATCGCTGTTAATTCCAACTACTAGCATGTCACCTAATGCCCTTGCGGCTTTGAAATAACTAATATGACCACTATGTAAGGGATCAAATCCCCCTGTTATTAACACAACACGATTAACCATTTTTATAACTCTTCTTTACTGGCGCAGTATTTTTAATTTTAATAGGCTTCAATACCGGAGTTTCTTTGACCACAGCCTTTGGTTGTTGAATAACATGTTCTGTTGATTCAACCGTTTCGTTGAATACTCCAGCAATTTCTGGAGTTTCTGGCATACCCGGTAACGTACTTTTTTGGCTTACCCACTCAACAAAATATAGTTCTTTATCTAACCACGGCATTACTATTTCTTCTTGTTTTAAATAGCCATTACTGTTTAGACTGCTAACAATACTTGGATGTAATAGGTTTTTATCTATCAGGTCAAACCAACTGGTAGTTTTAGGGTCCATTGGAGCAACATCACTTTTATACACAGCCATTTGAATCCATGGATCATTGAATTTCTTTAGCAAATAAGCATCACGGCAGTCAAATCCGTTGACTGCCAACATGTAGATTAAGTTTACTGGGGTGAAATTATAGTAACAATTATTATAACTTCTGCTATAATATCGATCATATTCTACGCCATTATGCTGAGGAACTGTTAATAATAACATACCATTTACTGTCATTGCGTTACTCCAATGACGTAATGCTACTAGCGGATTAGTACTATATTGTAGACAATCATAGGCCCACATTAGATCAATGCTAACAGGTAGTATATATTCTCGATCAAAGTCTTCATTGACTTTGTGTAGATTTGGCAATGTGGGAACTTGTGCTAATTTGCTACCGTCAATGTCAACAGCAAAGCAATTGAAGTTGTATGGTTGAGGAGGATCATCATAGTCTTCTAGTGTAGCCCACCAAACAGCATCTTCGCCTGTGCCGCAACCCATGATAGTCACATGCTTTAGACTTTCTAAGAAAGTATCATATTGCTGTATGGTTTCTAATATGCTTAAACTATGTCTAGCCAATTGACGAATCCTCCATACCTGCTGTACGTAGGCGTGTGATATGACCTAACATAAAGTTTTTGCTTTCTAGACCTTTCATGATACCTAGCCATTTGTTACGCAATAGAGCTACTTCGTTGATGATAGTTTCCATGTCGATAACATCATCTTCTGCTTCTGCGTATTTTTCAGCATCGCGACTAGTCAGCGCACGTGCGTAGGCTTCTAGATATTTTTTATAGTGACTTTGACGTATCTTACGTAGTTGTATGTTAAGGTAGTTAAGCACAGCTTCAATCTCTTGTAATTGATTAAAGCGATGTTCAGTAATGCCTGGCAAATTGGCTAGATTCTTTTCAATATTGCCATGGGTTCCTACTTCTCGTTTAGCCTGTGCTAGTTCATTTTCATAATAGCTTATGAAGTCCGGAATATTACCTAAATTAGCTACTACTTTGTTATACCACATTAATAATCTTCGTCTTCTTCGTCGTCGTAGTCTGGTTCCTCAACTGCTTCGCCTAGGTATTCTTCTACAGCACGTTTAAGATAGCTATCAGAACCACCCACAGCAATAAGATCGCGCTCTAAAATGTTATGATCAGCTACCACGCTGATCAAATGATCAGCGGCAGCTTGACGATCTTTCGGATTGATATACTCTTTACAAGTTAACCAAACTTCTCCTACTACATCGATTTCAATGCTCATTTTTCTCTTACTCCAACAGAAATAACTTCTGCCTGTGCTGGCAATACTAAAATTTCAACGTTATTGGGGATAATCATTACCTTGTTATTCGGTAACAAATATTTAACTTGACGACCAAGTTCTTCCGCTAACGGCATAGTATATGAACTATCTGTGCGGATGATTACGATTTCGTCCGGTTTAATGTTCATTAATGTTGTTTCTGGTAAGCCTAATGCGTTATCTTCTAAAAATTTATTCATTTTCACTCTCCTCATCAATTTGTGTTGATTCTGTACTTAGCAGTGCAGAATTGCCTGATACTTCTTTCATTACTCGATCCAAGCATCCGTCTTCATTCTTTTCCCATGCTTTGCGGAATTTCTTAATACTAGTACCGTCAGCAAATGAAAACACTAAACTATTACCTTCTTTTTTAAGTAGGTTTTTAGCTTCGATCATGTCTACCATACCACTGTAAGGACTCATACCAGTTTCATATGGAATCTCTACTTGCACCGACTCAAACGGTTTAGCATATCTGGTCTTCATAATCTTACAAGCAGCCCGGATACCGTTAACTGTTGTAGTCTTATTGCCATCAGCATCTGTTTTAAGTTTAAGTTTACGCATAGCTACAACAATACTTGAAGCGTAGATAAAGCCTTGACCACCTGAAATTTTATCATCTGGGTCAAACATATCTTGACTTGCGTAAGTATGATTAGTTGCTACTAAACCAATGTTAAGTGTGCCAAACATGTTTACACAGTTACGAACAAGTGCTGTTAGTGCTTTAGGTTTACGACCCATATCACCTTTCATTTCACCCGATTCAAACTGATTAACATCTGTTGGCGTCAACATCATACCTAAACTATCTAAGACAAACAAGACCTTAGGACGATCTTCTTCTTCTAATGTGCGATACTCTTTAACAAAGTCACTGATAACCTTGGCTACATCGTCAATCATAGCCATATTCAGTTTTAGCAATTTTTCCTCTGAAGTGTCTACTCCTAACGCATGTAACCAAGCCTCATCAAGCGCATTTTCTGTATCAATTAAGATTACATAAATGCCTTGCTCTTGTGCGTGACGCACAATGTTACCTGAACAGATAAAACTTTTACCTGCTCCTGATTCACCAGCAAACACTGTTACTTTGCCCATTGGAATACCTTTGTTAAAGTCTCCACTTAATAGGTAGTTTAGTGTGTAGTTGCCTGTTGAGATCCAATCTGTAGGATCGTTAAAGCCAATGCCCATTCCCGGGATAGCTTTTGTAATTGATTTTCTAAATTTACTAATGTCGTATGGTTTTGCCATGATTATTTGCCCTCTTCTATTAAACTATAAAATTCTTTAAACACTTGTTTACTGTCTAGTCCACGTCTGCGGTCTATTTTAGCAATTTCTTCTAAACAATAATCAATATTTTTTACCATTGGTGTTTTTATGTATTGTAACATATTTCTTAGACTATTTTCAAGTAGATATCCAGGTTTTTGGCTAATCCAGTTTTCTAATTCTTGTTCTACTGTGTATAGCATATGGCTCGGAAGATGTCTAATATTTAAATAATTGGGACTGGTAATTGGTCCAACTACAAAACTATTATTATGAAATCCTAATTTTTGTAAGTATCTAATACACTCAAATATTGACATATAATTCAATAGATGATGTAACATATTAAATGATATTTTATGATTTAACTCTTTAATAATATCGAGATTATCTAAGAAATCCTGCCAACAACTACCATAGCGAACATATTCAAATTCATGTTCGAGTTCATCAATACTGATTGTCCAATGTACGTTAGGGAATTCACATATTGCTTCAAATACCCTAGTATCTACTTTACTTAAGTTTGTATTAATACGTAGATTTACATTAAGATTAACCTGTTTAAGCAATGCCAATAATTCTAAATTTTCTTTCATTAGCAAGGGTTCGCCGCCTGCCATGTAAACGTGTTTTAATTGATGTGCGTTATTAAAGATATATTCTTTTAATTCAGCAACACGCTCATCACTAGGTTTGATACTAACTACATCAAGTTCAGCAGCCCATTTGCTAGAATATTCAGGCCCGCAATATATACACCCAAAATTACACACATTACTCCATCGGATGTCAATCTGATGTAGATCAAAATTATTGACATTGTCGTAGAGATCTTTGTTAACCTCTTTTAACTCTTTGAGATAAAACACCCGATCGCTGATAATATCAAAACTTTTTTTATCAAACTCTAAGCTGTAACACCCATAACATCCTATGCCGCCTTTTCGTGCTAGCATATTCTCTTTAGTTTGTGTATTAGATTCTAATATACTAGTCAGCGGAGAGTCTTTAAGATTGCCAATGGCTGTTTGACTGCGGATACAATTCATAACATCGCCGTTAGAATTATACATGAATCCAGTCCAAGGGATAGGACAAAAGCTCTTATTAGTTAAATATTCTTTTGAATTCATTAGTGAACCTATAAATCAATTGGCAAATTTATGTTTTTTCGATCTGAGAATTCTTTTAAAAATTCTCGCATTTGAGCATACATTGTTTTATTAAATTTAGAAACTTCAATGGCCCCTATGACCGAGTCGATACCAGATATCCAACTATGTTCTTGTAGTTTTTTAAATTTTTCAATTATGTTATTCTTTTTGCTATCTATTAATGTATTAAATGTTAAAATATTTGGATCGCGGCAATATTCAAATGTCCACTCGAGGTCTGAATACTTTTCTTTAATACTTAACATCAACAAACTAAATTGATCAATATCAAGTACAGTAATACTGTTCATTAATGATAAAATTTTTACAGTAACATTATTAGGTTTATTCTTTAATAAATGACTAATATTATCCAACATTTTGTTATAATTCATACCAAATCGAACAAATTCTGCTAACTTTCCTGTACAATCTAAACTAACTCCTATATGTATATTATCGTATCGTAATGCTAGGTTTAATAATCGATCTATAGGTTCGAATGTAGGGCATGATAAATTCGTAGTTAACATAAGATTCTTACTAGATACATTCTCTACCAATTTAAAGAAATCTTTATGTCTTAACGGTTCGCCACCAAGCACTGCTAATGTCTCAAGTTGGTTATATTGATTAACCCACTCAACAATACTATCAAAATCTTTATCATTTTTTTCATCTATATTATAGAAGTCTTTATCAGAAAATATTCTATATGGCTTATTCCTAACATCAGTTTCCCACTGACTACTAAATTTTGGATTACAGTATATACATTGGAAATTACATTCGTTGCCTAAACTAATTTCAATTTGTTTAGCTTTTGGATTTTTTTGATAATCAGATAGTTGACCCGTAAACTTCTCCAAATATCGGTGACGTTTACTAGTAATTCCTTGATTTTCTAAATTCCAGCAATAATTGCAACTAGGATCTTGATAACCGTTTAATAATTTATTTTTTTGATCATCTAATACTATAGAAATTTGTTCTTTATTAATAAATTTTACAGGGACACCTTTACAACATGCGTAGACAAATCCATTTGTTGGATTAACAAGCAATTCATCCCATTTAGCAGGACAAAAAGTTGTTAAATGTTTTGTTGAATCCATTGATATACCTCTTGAGCATACGTATCTACATTCTGGTACTGCGGTGGCTCTTGTCCTAATTGTGTAGCAACATTTCCTGGTCTAACCATAATTTGTCTAGGCCATACATTGCGCTCAGTTAATAACTCTTCTGCTAGTTCCAATGCTTTCTTTTGAATAATATATTCATCCCACTCTCGTTTAAGTGGAACTATTATATCAGTCATTTGAGTACTAATATTTACTATTGTTTTTTGCTGCCCTTCCCAACGTCGCCACATTTCAAATAATAATTCAGTCTGAGCAAAACCAACTTGAGCATTGTTAATAAACAAGTCACAACATTCGATTACGCCTGCTACTTTAGGTAGACTACGAATGTTATAACCGTTGCGTCGACTTAATGCTACAACTTCGTGCCCGTCAGCTTCAAACAGTTTAGCTAATGCTAGTCCAATTCCCGCTGTCCCGCCTGTAATAGCTACTTTCATTCTATTCCTCGTAATTGCTTTTGTTGTTGTATGTATGCTAGTGATTCTGGGGTATCTTTATTTTCTACTGCTAACTCAATCGGCTCTTTAAGATAAGCATAACTATTTTCTAGCTTATGTTCTTTTACAAATTCAAGTATATTAGGCAAATCATCAATATTTAACGCACTAACAGTAGTCCATGTGTTTAGTTTTACAGGCATACTCATATAACGTTGTAGGTTAGCATAAAATTTATCCCATTTAACCGGATACCGCACAAAATCATGTACTGGGCCTATACCATCTAAACTTACAGTAACAGTAACATGTACTCCTCGTTCGCATAACGGCCATAATTCTTCTAATACTGTACTACAGTTTGTATTAAGTCTTACGCTACGAATATTTAGAGGCAAGTTAGCCAAGATATGTTTATAGTTTTTACTATGGCTAGGTTCACCACCATTAATATCTAAGTGTACCACGCGATCCAATGGTAACGACCAAAAAGCATTAGAATTGTCAACTATGGTGTAGTTTTTACTTTTAAGGCCGCCAATTAAGGTACTGTGGTCTTCGTTACAAGTCAGACATGCGCTGTTGCATATATTATCTAACACGCCGCCCACTGATAGGTAATCTTTTTGTTTTTGTAATCTATGAAATTTAATTGCATTAGTACGAATACTTGTGCCGTTTTCTAGTTCAGTTTTCATACAACGTTCGCACTCTACAGGCCAAATACCTTGTTCCATGCTATCTTTAATTCCAGTTAACCATCCACTAGCATCCATTTCCTCTAGCGAATAAAACTGCGGATTTCTAGTCATATGACCACAACGGCTAATGGTACCGTTAGGATTGAGTCTAACAAAATGATCTAGTCTAGGGCAATACATTGTAATTTTTGAAAAGCTATTTTATCTTGTTGTTTAAGATAAGATAAAACTTCATTGAATGTTAACTCCTTACCTATTAGATTTATAAGCAAATTATCTAATCTTATAAACATTTCATAATCTACATTTAAATCAACTGATGAGTTATCTTTAAATACAGATAAATTTTTTCCTGTAATGTTTGATATTTCAGACATATCATAAAATCTTAATTTAGCATTAGTATATCTATTTAAATTAATTAACCAACTCAATTGTGGAGCATAATGCCTGTTTAAAAATTGATAAGAGTTAGCAAACCATCTAATAGTAGTTAAATCTAAATTAGGATTATCTCGTTTAGTATTATATACAAAGGTCTGTATACCGGATATTGTACGCTCAGTAGGATTTCTTAGCACCACATCAATTATATCCAACTTAGACAATTGTTGATTTAATAAAATCTTACATTTATTTTGTTTGGCATATTCATTGATGCTTGAACTACCATTTTTGTAGATAGGATAGAAATACCGTTGTGAAGCTAACTCAATAACTTCACAACGGGTTGGATAGATTATTTCATCTAACCTAGATAACATCTAATTACTCAGATGTCTTTTGGCGACTGCGAATCATAGCAAGAATGTCTTGAGCATTCTTACCACCGGCTGCTGGGGTAGCAATTGGTGCTGTTGGAGCACTAACTTCTACCTCATCTGCTTCGAATGGAGGATCTTCTGCTACCACTGCTGGTGCTGGTGTTGCTGGTTGTGCTACAGGTGTAGCAGTTTGAGCTACAGGAGCCGCTTGCGCAGTACCTGCCGGCGCACTAACACCACGTGGGCGATAGTAAGCACCCCAACGATCTGTATCATATGCTTGACCATCTACTGATGCTTCAAACATTTCTTTGATAACTTTCAATTCAACATCACTTGGTTTCTTAGGTAAGAAATCAGCTAGGTTATACAGACCATTCTTCTCAATAGCTTCTGCTTCATCCGCTGTTAGCGCACTTTCTTTACGTGACCATTTGCTAGTACTATAATCAGCATATCCACCTTTTGATGTTTTGCTAATAGTAAAGTCCAGACCACCTTGGTAATCAGTTGGTAAGTTTTCTAACTCTGGATCAAGCAAGGCTGCTTTAACTAGGTTAAAGATTTGTGGGCTGATGATAAATCTGCGAATCGGATTTGCTGGTGTTTGGTCATCTGCGATTGGGTTTTCATGTACAAACCCTTGGAACAAGTATGATTTCTTTTTCCAATATTTACGACCCATTTCTTCTAAGCTAGGGTCTTTGAACCATGTGCGCACTTCTGCTAACACAGGACATTGTTCGCCATACATTTCCACGCAAGGTACTTGTACTGTTACTGGTTTTGAATCTGGTTGACCTTTTACACCCGCAAAGGTTAAATTGATCATTAAACGTTCAGCCCAAAAGAATGTATTCTTTGGATCTGCGTCTGGTAAAAAACGTACTCTTGCTGAAGTGCCTTCTGGAATGTTCCAGTGAGCGTAGATAGCGTTATCGCCTTGTGATTGTCCACCACTTTGACCGCGGTTTTCTTGTGCTTGAAGTTTTGCTCTGATTTCTGCTAATGATGTTGCCATAATGTTTTCCTTTATATTTAAGTTGGTCTTTAATATGCCTAACGCACTAATATATAGTACGCTATAATTATTTATCCTACAAGAGATATTTTTAAATATTTTTAGCCAAAATAAAACCCGCCGAAGCGGGTTCTACCCTTCCCATCTCGAGGAATTTTATTTTAAACCTGATAACTTTTTAATTTCTGTTAACATGCTATCTTTTGATTGTATGCTTTCGTTTGTTGATTTTGATTTCATTTTATTATAGTGTAATAAGTCTTCTTCTGAGCCACCTTTAGTCATTGCTTTTGCTTGGCTAGGCATGATTTTAAGTTTGTCTAA
>Ga0316218_1001494_pt1 | contig 24952 bp, 43 predicted proteins | sample TBH18003metaG_FD_203634 | JGI IMG/M metagenome (GOLD analysis project Ga0316218, IMG submission 203634) | Freshwater microbial communities from Trout Bog Lake, Wisconsin, USA - TBH18003 | ecosystem: Environmental > Aquatic > Freshwater > Lake > Hypolimnion/Profundal zone | place: USA: Wisconsin...
AGGTTGTAAACCATGTAGCGCCTGCGTTGCCATTGCGCCATCATCATGTTTAACTGATTGAAACAGTCATTCGTATCCTGTGCCAACGGGGTTTGACCCACACCGATCACATTTGCAGTCTTAAGGGCTAAATTAATAATGTCTGACGGTGTTGTTGGCAATGGTTGTGTCATTTTTTAGGCCTGCCCCTCTTAACTTTTGGCATCTCTGCGACTGGTTCTACTGCTTGATTCAATATTGTTTGTTCTTCTTCCGCATCATTAGCTAGTTGCGGAATCCCAGCAGGGCTTGTGACCCATTTGGGATATTCCTTAAACTCATAAAAAGGGGGAGGGTTTCCCCTCACCCCCAACCGATTAAACAACATCGGCAACTACACAAGACCATTCAGGACGGATTGCAGCATAACCGTAAAGGATGTCCATACGAGTAATCAAGCTATCGCTCATTACGTCATATGCTTCGATCATACGGAGGCTGATGCCGTCAAAGTTAGCGCGAGCAGCTTGTACCACACCGGCAGTAGGCATTTCCAAGTCGGCAGTAGCCAAAGTAAATGCTTCAGGGTAGTAAGCCAAGTTCTGACGATACTGTGAGCTAGCAGGCATTACCAAGCTAATCGTTGCAGAGTTTGCAGGAGAAGCAGTTACTGTATTAAACGCTGCAGGAGCAGGAATAATGCCAGGGTAAATAGGAATGCTTGTTGCGCCAGACGCTACGTTTGATGTAACAACGAACTGACGGAGTTGACCTTGTGATTGGCCAGTCAGACGGTTAATTGCATAAACACCAGCGATAGTGATGATGTCACCAGCATTTAATGTGCCAGTAATAGCGTTCACAGTCAAAGTTGTACCAGTTTGGCTTGCACCGTTAACAGTACCAGCAGAGAAAGAACCAACAGTATGAACTGTAGTGGTTTGATCGTACATCCAATCAAAGCCGAGGGTATCTTTGCTGATAATGCCTGTTTCGTACTGATCAGCGATCTTAACTTGTGGGTTAAACAAGCCAGCCAAAGAGCTAATTGTGCGGGATTGTGTAACTGGATCAAGGATGATCTTACGATCCATACGTGGTGACAAGTTCTGATCCAAAGCAGCACCAGCTTGTAGCCATTGTGATGCTTGTGGGCTTGACAAAGTAGAACCGCTTAAATTTGCTACTAAGTTAGCAGATTGAGCAGCTACGTTCATCAAGTCAGCAGCAACATAAGCAGCCAAACGGTTAACCGCAGGAGCAAGTACGCGCTCAGAGAAATCATCCAAGCTCATTGTTTTCTCAGCAGTACCGAAAGAAACTGGTACGTTTGCTTGAGTAGCAACGGTCAAAGAAGTATTTTGTTCGTTAGTACCTTGTGGGGTAATAGCTGGGCCAGTAGAAACTGTGTAATCGTTCGGTAAACGGATACGCAGAGTCGAACCGATCTTAGCGCCTGTACGAGCAAATTGATCGTCATATTGACGGGAAACTGTACGCAAGAAAGCGTTAGTTTGTGTAAACAGACGCACCGCTTCATTGGTGATCTGATTGATCGTTAATAATGAATTGCTAGTCATTTAAGACCTCCATAAGAAAAAGAAAAAAGAAACTACACTTTTCGCCCCTGCCCTATGGAGTCGATACTTAACGGGCCATCCATCAGTTTACGGTCTGATTACACCTAAATGCATTAAAACGCTTTTTTGAATAATTGTCAATTATCTGCGTTTATTTTTGTTGCGCCACGTGATCCAGGCTTGATGATCAGACGGATCAGGTTCAACCGTTCCACCAGTACCACTTGAACCACCGCCAACTTCACTCATTGGAGGGGGAGTGCGCGACACTTGTTTGCTAAAAGATTTGACAGCTTTGCTTGATAATTTGGTCAATTCGATGCCCATTTGCAATGGAGATAGGTTGGCAATACGGATGGCATCGCCCACGTTTTCAGATTTGCCAAGAAAAGTAATGACCGCCTCAGGATTGGGAACGGATGCAATGGCTTGCAAGAAATCATTTCCACCGACACCGGCCAAATTCAAATTGGAAATCGAACGGTCATATTCTTGACCAAATTCAGCCTTTGCTTTTTGTTCAATGTCATTCATGGCATTAATAAAGGTTTGTTGCTGGACGCGTTGCTCAGCGATTTGTTGAGCGTAAACCATTGCCAATTCCTCGACATTGCCTTGATTTTGAGCAGGCGCTTGGGATTGTTGGGTTTGTTGTTGCTGGATTTGGGATTGAGCAGATTCCAAAGCAGCAAGGCGCTCGCGAGCAGCATTCTTCTCAGCAGCTAATTCGCCCATTCTGCGCTTTGCCCATTCAGGCAGATCATTGTAGGAATTCTCGCCAGTCTTGCCATCAGGCTCGGCAGGAGGGGTATTTTGCCCATCGTTGCCCTGATTTTGACCTTCTAATTGTTGCACTGCGTTATTTTGTGCGTCTAGTTCTTGTGTAGTTGCACCAGTTGCGTTGTCCATTACGACTCCTAGGTTATTTGTGAAAGATTGTCAGAAAGCACTTGTGACGGATCAAAGTGGCTTAAATCATACTCCTTGCCAGGTTGAGGTGTCCCTTCGATTTCTCTAACGGTTTTATCAGCGATCTTGGAAAGATCAATCTTGCTGAGTTCGGATAGCAAAGCCTTGACGCGATCGGTCTCAGCCTTGAATGCTTGGATAGAGTCTTGACGCTCATTTTCAAAGCGCAGAGCCAAGTGATTGAGGGCATCCATATCAAGACGTTGTTTATCAAGCGCCAAATAGGATTGCTTCTCTTGGAGTTGCTCTTGCAATTGCTGGATGATGGCTTGAGCCTGCTGGAGTTGTTGTTGCAATTGTTGCTCTTGCTCGGATGGCCCAGTACCCAAGATATTTGGAGGAATCCAGTTGCGCATACGCTCCTGTAACTTGTCAGCATTCGGGAAGTCAGCAGATCCCATATAAAGATCGCCAATAACCTGAGAAAGAGCAGGCTGAGCAGCCAAGAGTTTAGTCATTGCATCAAAAGCCTCTTGTCTGCGGGTGTCATAGCTTGGCCCAACTTCCGCAACCACGTCATATTTGCCCACATTCGGATTAAAGATGGCAGTAACTCGAGCGTTTTCTTCGTCCTCAGTCTTTTTCATTGGCTCAGCCAATTCAGGATCAACCATGATCTGACTCTCGGTATTGTCATCGCCAAGGATTCGCACGATTCGCTTGGTGTCATAGACTTTAGGGATCAAATCAATAATCATGCGACCAGTCGTTTGAATGGCCATGTTTTGATTGTCTTGGAAGTGATAAGTAACGCGCTCGCCTTGGTTTACGCGCTTCTCGATCGATATACCTGAAAGCTCTTGGGATTGCTCGCCAAAGGTTTGATCGTATTGACCGGAGGTCATCATCAATTCTTGAGCAGCAGTTGCCATGCCTTCCATATAAACAGGAGCGCTTGATGGAGGTTGCTGACGAACTGGTGAAGGAATCGCATTGCCATTCTCATCTGCATGGTTGTATGGCAAATAAGCATGGTTCTCAGTATTGGCAGTAGCCCAATAGTTTTCCAAACCTTCGATGGCTTCGACTGGGGCCATGTATGGGGATTTAGATTGCAATGCGCCAAACTCTATGGCAGCAGAAGCATTGTAGTTGTAAGCGCGCTGAGCATCCTTCATGTAGCGGATTAAGCCCTTACGATCTAAACGTCCTTCGATAACGACTTCTTCTCCTGGACAACGAATAATAGGCACATAAGAGCCAGGCCATGTACCCTTCTCAAGCACTTCATCGCCACCAATCAGATACTTTTTGATGGTGCGCTTATCGATTCTGCGTCTTGTAATTCCTTCCGCGCCCTGACGAATTGCCTCATTAAATAGCTTGCGCTCATCGACAGAAATATCGCTTTCTTTGGCATAGCGCATAGATCCATCGGGATTCTCAAGGGCATAAAGCCATTCTTTGCGCACTTCAAGCTCGTAGTATTCAGCCAAACGAACCACGTCTTTAGTAATCCACATTTGATTGCCTGACGGACTTGTGGCCGGCAATTTGAAGTTAGGGAACTTGCGCTCAAACTCTCTGCGAGGCATATCCTCATAGATAAAGCCAAATTTTGCGTCAAGGCCATCCTTACGCTTGATATGCGGATCGAGATATACGCTCATCGCATCGGGAACTTCTTTAATGAAGATTTCCTGATCGAAGGTGGAATCGTCAGCGTAGGCAGTAGTTAGTCTCCAATAACCTATGCCACCGCCAACCATATGCTCGGCAGCAATGTCATAAGCGACTTTGGCATTGGATTTGTATTCAATATGACGAACCAATCCCTCGAAGATTTCAGCAGCCTCATAGGTTGCCTCGTCATTAGTTGGGTGAACTTGAACGGATGGCTTATTGGCTTTGAGATTGTTGACAACGTGAAGCCAATGCGTATGCGTCTTATTGATCGTGAGCATCGGCTGGGTATTTAAATGCCGTCTTGCTTTGACTGACGGCTCCCATTGGTCTTGATTGTCAGAATCAGCATACAGGAAGCGCATATCTTCGCGATAGCGTTGACGAGTGGCTTGTTCCCAGTTTAGGCAAGCCTGAAAGTTCTCGTATGCACGTTCTATGATGTCTTTTTCTCTATCTGCCATATCACATCCAATATCCGCCTCTTTGATTACCAGGCATAGTGTTAAATGGTTTCTTAGGATTAGAGAGTTTTTTCTCTTTCCTATCCCTTACCATTCCAGGGAATAATTCTGTAAGCACCCAAATCCAAGCATCTGCTCGGTTAGGTGACTTACTTCCATTGTAGCCATTCGTAGAAAACGAGGCAAGCTCATCTTCAAGGTCAAGGAATCGACCAACGTGCCTAATTTTGCCTTGCTCATAAAGAAGTGAAAACGGTTCAGCGCGAACGACTTTGCCACGCGAAGCACTCACCGCTTTAAATGGAGTCCTTGATCGAGCCGACTGGATGACTTGCTCAACCATTGCACCCCCGAAGTTAGTCTCGGCAACAACCAAGTCAGCCTTGTGGCGATCATACGCAGACGCAGCCATGCGCCCCCAATTAACAGGGCCAGCTTTAATCGTTGCATCCTCTAGTAGATAGGCATTTCCGTCAATACCCAATGCACCAACCACGATCCCAGTAGCATCATTGTCAGCATTATCGGAATCGCCAGCACCGCTAGGATCAACTCCAACAATAACCCTAACAAGCTCGGGGAGGTTTTCTTCATCGACTCGCCATTTGTCTATGTTTTCCTCGGAGAATAGCTGATTCGGATTAGCGTCAGCAAATTCACCCAAAAGAAAGCGTTTTTGCAGTCTTGCACTTAGATTTCTCAAAGTGTCCAAATAATTATCCGACAAGTTGGCAGCATTGTCCGAAGGATTTATCTGAAAATTAGCGTAATCGTCCTTATTGGTAAGCTCAATTTTTGTATCAGGATCGCGCTTAAGCACGAATATTTGATAAGTCCAATGGTTTTTGTTGGGTGGATTGCAGTCAAAATACATCTTTGGCTTTAATAGCCTATCGGGTTTACCCTCAATCTTTTGCATGACTTTTTGAGCCAAACGAGTGATTGCGATACCAACCGACTGCCAATTGATCTGAGAAGATTCGTTTAGATAAATGGTTGCAAACTCCATACCAAGGATCTTCTCGGTTCTTTCCTTGTCATCAAGGCCACCAAACCATATCTCAGAGCCATTCGGAAAGGTGACGAACCAGTCCGACTTGTTCATTTTGTATTCAATATTTGGGAAAGCAAGCTCCATGACCTTTGGGAAAGTGTCATAAACAATGGAATTCTTGACCTGATTAAACCGAAAACGAAGCACCGCATGACGCGAGCCAGGCGCTTTTAATGCCCTAACGATGACCTGACGCATTAAAAGAAAGGTTTTCCCTGACCGAGATCCCCCAAAAAGCATGATGTAGGTTGCCTCAGAGGAAAGCACCTCCAATGCCATAAGCTGCTTTTTATGTAGCTTCACGCATCCTCGTCCAATGGATTGATGATGACTTGCAATGCACCGCCATTTTTGCCGGTCAATTCATGTTGCATCTTTTCAGACCATCCCATTTGGGTTTTAGTCCACCAAATAGCAGCAGTCGTATCGCCATTGATCGCTTTATTGAATAAAGACTTGGACACTTGGGCAGAGGCAGTCGCTTTTCCAAGGCCAAGCTCAAGCTCATAGTGCTTAGTTAATGTTTTGACAGAGATTCCAATCAAAGCAGCGATTTGTTCTTGAGGCAAACCAAGACCGGATGCTTGTTGCACCTGAGCCTTTGTCTTATCGGTTGGGCAATGTTCTATCATTTTCTTTTATAGTCGGGAAGTGTCCAAAATAATCTTAATTAAATCAAGAATTTAGCAATTCCGCTTTCCTTCCTGTGAAATCTTCCCAACGCTTAACGATTACATCGCAATATTTTGGGTCTAATTCCATAACTCTAGCGCATCTGCCAATCTTTTCACAAGCAATAAGAGTAGAGCCTGAACCACCAAATAAATCTAATACTATATCTTTTGCTTTAGAACTATTATTTAATGCTTTTTCTACCAACTCTAATGGCTTTTGAGTAGGATGAACATAATTCTTTTCTCGGCTTACTTCCCATACTGTGCTTTGGTCATATCCTGCATAAAACTCACCATTTACATAAATTGCACATTCATGCTTGGGTCGATAATTTGACCACATAGTGCCTAATCCATTTTTTACCCAAACAATTTGTGAACTTGCTTCTTTTCCACATAATTTAAGAGCATGATAAAACTCATAGATACCTTTGTAACCATGCCATATATACCAAGCAGCTTTATCTTTTAATGATAAATTTGCACAATTAAATACAGCAACAAGGAAATCAACTAAACCATTTCCTGTTACAGCATCATTTTTAATCATATCCCAATCTTTTGAGCCACCCTTTCCATCATAGCTAACTCCATAAGGGGGGTCTGTATGCAATAAATCAGCTTTTTGACCATTCATTAGCTTTTCTACAGCATCAATGCTTGTGCTATCTCCGCACATAAGCCTATGATTTCCAAGGATATATATATCACCAGGCTTGGTTTTTGGCTCTTCGGGTATTTCGGGAACGGAATCTTCATCCGTTAGGCCTTCTTTTGATTCGATGGGGTTTAGTAATGCATTAAGCTCGTCTTTACTAAATCCGATCAAATCTAGGTCAAATCCTAAATCATTTAATTCATTTAACTCTAAATTGAGTATTCCAGTATCCCAATCGGCATTTAAAGCCAATTTGTTGTCGGCAATGATTAAAGCCTTTTTTTGGGCTTCCGAAAGATGGGAAAGTTCAATAACTGGTACTTTAGACATTCCCATCTTACGAGCAGCAAGTAAACGACCGTGGCCAGCGATAAGACCATTATCCCCATCCACCAAGATAGGGTTAGTCCAACCGAACTCTTGAATACTGGCAGCGATTTGAGCCACTTGTTCATCGGAATGCTTCCTTGAGTTGTTGATATATGGGATTAAGCTATCAACGGACTTCTGAACGATTTTGCTCATTGAACGGAAGCGGAATGGTTACGATAATGCTCGATGTCTTGAGCGATCTCGAGAAGGTGCTGAGCCATTGCTTCGCCCTTCATAATCTGCTGGCGATTTGATGGCACGATTTGAGCCATAGCGATCCATACGGAGTAGAACTGAGAGAGCTTCTCATATTCGTTTGGATCAATTTCGTTTTTGACGTTGTCTTGTGTAGTTGTCATAAATTGAATTGATGTTGTTGGTTATTTTTTCTTTGCTTTTGCTTTCCCTGCTTTTTTAGCAATTGCTTCACGTTGAACTGCATATCCGATCGCTTCGGCCTGCTTTGGCTTTTTGCCTGCCTTGATTTCCTTGGCAATATTGGCAGAGCGAGTCTTGTCTGACGTTCCTTTGCGTAATGGCATTTTTTGTCCTTAAAAGGTAAAAGACTAGGGTTTCCCCTAGTCAGTTATTAGGCGATGTTTTGCCATTTAGTGCCATCGGAATAGAATATTGCGCCAATTCCAGTAGCGTTTGTGGTGATTCCAAGTGATCCGGCTGCTGCGCCTGCTGGAACTGAAGTCGAGTTCGCAGTAATTGCAGTAGTCAGAGCATAGAATCGCGCTCCACTTTCAAATTTAATAAAGTTGACGATTGGTTCGTCATTTTCTACACCAGCAAAATAATTAGGCATGATTATTTCCTTTTAGTTACTTTGGCCAAGACAGAGATCTGCGCTTTTGCTTCTCTCTGTGCTGCAGCCATTCTTGATCTATTAGCTTCGATCTCTTTAGCCCGTTGAAGGGTGCGAAGATCATCTTGCGCTCGCCACTTCTTTTCTTCGGCATCCATGCGAGGCGCAGCAATGATTACTTCTGCTTTACTTGGGGATTTACGATCTTTAGTGGTGAGCGTAGCCATTATTTGACGTTGGTTTCTTTGATCATTGGGACACCGTTCGTCAAGTTAGGCTCTTTAACAGGGCCTTCAGGTGGAACGATGTATGGCTCATTACCAACTCGGCATTGCTGAGCATAGTCAGCAGCGCGTTGTAGGTGTCCAGGATCTTTAATTCCTGATTTGCCTGTTTTTTCTTTTTCAGCCTTGGATTCATAGGACATTTTGCCCTTTTCGCCCATGCCACGCTCTTTAGTGCGCATTTCTTCTTTGCTCATGTTTAACTCCATAAATAGGTGAATTTAGCTAAATCCCACCCATTAGGGGTGATTAGCCCAACTATAAATCAAATCAAGGCATTTTTCAAAAGATTTTTTTTCTTCTCTTTGTAGATCCGAATAATCTCTTTTAGATCATCAATGGTGTATTTTTTTATCGAATTATCGGACTCCAAAGCCTCGACACGCTCGATGCCAATTCGTTTGATCAATCCAATACGATAGTCAACTGCTCGCCCAGCTCCCCATCGATTGCATTGCTTGCGCTGGCCATGAGCGTTATCTTCATGGAATCGAAGATGAGGGGCAGATCCAACCGACCGGTAATGGCCACAATCAAACGCGCCCCCAACTTCATAAAATCCTAAATCCAATCCGCAACAAATACAGGGTTTACCCTTATCTCTTTCACGAATGTAAGCATTAAACGCGACTTGGGCTTCACGCTTCCAATCTGACAGGGTTTTGTAGGCTTGTAGGCGCTTTTTGGTTTCAGCACGATCAATCCGTTGCTCTTTGGCTTTTTGCTTTGCTATGGCCTGTTTTGCCAACTCTAAGGAGCATTCCACACCGCAAACTGATTGACCAAGGCGCTCTTGCATAAATCTTTCTTTGCAAAATTTGCAGTTTCGCTCTTTTAGCCTTAGTTTAATCATATGCAATATCCGAAAATTTAACACCGCGCTCAGCACCAAAAGCCATCATAAGCTCAATAAGCTCGGCCATTTCTGATTTTGTCATTTTGCTGGTGCGCTGCCCACAAACTACAAAACCGCCATCAATGCCAGGCACTACCTTTTGACTTTTAAGCGATGCAGAAAAGACATCCTTCCATTCATCGGATGTAAGTTTATTGCCGTACCAATTGACTTGATCGCTGACCTCGGCAAGCATTGCCCACATTTTTGCATTTTGCTCCAAAGATCGAGTTTTCTTTTTAATCTCGCAAATCATGTCCTCAGATGCCATTTTTATTGCTTGCATGGCATTTTGTTTGACTTGTGGATTAATCAAAAAAAAGGTTTGCTTATCGCTCATACGATGTCGGAAGTCTGAGAAATACCTTTTGCACGAAGGATTTTGCGTACTTTTCGATAAACACGCTTCAAAATGTCAGCGACTGCTTGATGGCTTATTCCTTCAGCTTCGGCAATTTCACGCAATGTCATTGGTTCTTTTGTCATAGTAAATCCTGTAATTCAATTCCACGATTTTTAAGTTCTTGCTTAAATTTTTCAATTGCTTGCTTTTCAATAGTAGCTACAGTCTTGTAATTCATAAAAGTTTTTTCTGCCACTTGAACTTGAGTCATTTCATATTGATCTTGTAATTGCCTCATTTCTCATTAGCCTTTCTTAGTAAAGCCTTAAATGGAATATGCCCTGCAAATATTTTTGATGGACATTCTTTGTGAAGTGCAAGCCATATTTCAAATGTCTGTCTTGATGATATTTTGTTTTCATCGTAAAAATCGATGCTAAATTCCGCACCGCATCGGCATTTTGAAGTTATATTCATTTTTTATTTTTGTTAATCAAACGGATTTAAATAATCAACACAGTCTAAACAAGACCAAAAAACATATATCACACCAATAATTGACAAAAAAACCAAAAAATAAAATAAATAAGTCATTTTTTTATTCCTCATCTTTGAGCAAAAACTTTGCAATTCGATTGCATATCCATGAATCATCGCCATAGCAATACTCTCTGCAAGGACAGGGTTGAAATTCTTCATTTTCCAAATTACAAGGTTCTGTCATGGTTTTTTCAATATAAAGCCCTGACTTGACCGCTAAGTCTTGCAGCTCTCCACCGTCCCAATCACTAACGCATTCATCTCCATGAACCAATATTGGTTTTACAAATTTCTTTAGTTTTTGATTTTCTTCTTCCAACCTTGCAATTCTTTCTATTGCTTGTTGGACGGTTTTATAAAACTGGTGTCGAGACAATTTATCATTCATAGCCATTTCATATGGCATATTTAAAATTCCATAAAACATAACATCACTCATTCCCATCCCCTTTCATAAAAGCTAATATTTGATCCCGACTCGGTGCATTCTTGAACCTTGCTATTGATGCAAGCATGATCTCTTGTTTTTTCCGGCTTGGCCTCGCGCTTTTTACTAATCTCACACAACAAATAAGGCATGACATATTGAAAATTCCCGATGAACCAAGACATCGTGACGATTCGCATTGCATTAATCTTCTTTCAATCGATTAGCAACCAAAGTGGCATATCCAGCAATATCATGCCAATGATCGTGAATATCAGGATTTCCATTAAGGATTCGCGCAACTTTGTGCATGATCATCTCGAGCGCTTCTTTTTGATCTAATTGAAGATGCAACCAATTACTGTTTTGTTTTAATTGAAATTTTAAGTTTTGTGAAATATTTGCATGATTGACAAATTCTCCATGAGTTTTTTGACGCTCATTTAATGTTTTATTGATATCCATGATTTGTCCTGATTTTTAAAATAATGCATCTTCAAATTGAAATACTGGTTTATTGATCTTTTTTGCAACAATTTTCCATTCAGGCCTAAGTGAAACCAAATAACGCGCTTCAGTTTTGCTTTTTACCTGACGAATCATGCCCAGCTCATCATAAATGTAATAAATCATCGGCCAAATCCCCTGGTGAATTCTTTTAATTTTGCAAGAGCTTCTTCTTTTGCTTTTATTCCTGCTTGAATCTCTGCCTGTGTTTTTTGTTGAGTCAATGTTCTTTCAGGTTTAACTGGAATACGTCCGGCTTGCCTGCATAGATCTCTAAACGCAATAGCCGAAGGCACAAACGATTTATCCATCGATTTAAGGGCAAAGTCCAAAGTAGGTTTGTAAGTCGCGTAAACCCCCAGCATTTCCTTCCAGGTTGCCCTTACAAGACTTAAATCAACTCCATCCCAATGTCTTGTAAAAGCCCCGCCATAAATTGCGCCCATTTTGCCAAAAATGTAATCAAGGCCATTGTCGGCAGTTGTGAAATCACTCTCCAAGTAATCCAACATCATTTCCTCCTCCAATTAAACCTCTGGTCAAGCCTTTCAAAACTGTTGAATTACGATTTTCTGCTGGTACTGTTACTTTTACCCATTCAGCTTTAAATCCTCTCCAACCCCTAGCAGCGCATTCAGCCAATGCTTGCTCCAAAGTCCATCCAGCTTTTTGAGCTTCTTTTGCAATTGATTTCAATACATTTTCAGAAATAACTGCGCGCGCTTTTTTTCTTTGAGCAACAAAATCATTCCAAATTTCAATTGATACCCCTTCAGGGGCTTGTATTGTTTTTATATGGTTCTTGGTTATTGGTTCTTGGTTATTGGTTACGTTCTGATCCGGTTCTGATTTCAGTTCTGATTTCAGAGCAGATTTCTTTTCTGATTTGATTCTGTTTGCGTTGCGAGCTGAGTCTGCTTTCACGCGATACTTGGCAATTTCATCATCACATCGCTTGGAAACCCATAAATCGTCAATTTTTTCAAAAAACATTTCCAAAATGTATTGCACGTCAGAGCTGAAATCAGACATTCCAATTCTTCTAGCAATAAAAGATGGCTCGCCTTTTAATGGGCATTCATCTAAGTAATATTGATCAATTAGCCTGCGATAAGCCAAATCTTCCATAAAACTAAGATGCCTAGTATGAGCTGCATAATCCCCAATATGAAACGGGTAAAAGTTCATTTCAGTCCTCTTTGAATAGGTCTGGTCGCAAAATTTCTTTAGTTAATCTGCCTTCCGAAAGTTCCCTTAATTTAGCTAAATGTTTAATTGGAATATGACCGCGATCTGCCCAGTTGTAGATTGCAGTTGCACGAATGCCTAAAATTTTGGCAAGTCGCGTTAATGTGCCGAATTCGGCTTTTAAAAGCTCAAGTTGATGCATAAATCCTCCTTTTTCAAAACTATACCACAATAAAATGATATTTTAAGAATATAAACTAGGGAAAGCACCTATAAAATAATTACATAAAAGTGTTGCTAAGTGGTTTTATTGGTGTATAGTAACACCCATGCAGTAAATTTTTTAAACAAGTGATGAAGGAGAAAGTGATGAAAAAAGCAATTTTTGAATGGATCGGGGTAATCATTCTTGGAATCATCTTGGGCGCGATGTTCGCTTGGGGGTTTTAATTATGATAATGAGCCGACACGATGCCTACTACGAGCCTGAAGACTACGATGATCGCACAGACGAGATCGAGGAACGCACCTGGCAATTAATGAAAAAAGAATACAACCCAAAAACTTCTATAGCAATTGCAGAAGCGCTGAGTGAATTAGAGGTTGATACCGCGCAATCCCTTCAAGACGCGATCGATACCGGTGATTATGAGCAAATTGGCAGAAAAATCATGGCCATTTCTTTTGATTACCAAGAATCACTAGCCAAGCAAGTTGCTGAGTTTGAAATTAACGATTAAGGAAACCCATGAAAGTCTATCAAGCAATTAATGCAGTTCAAGCCGAATTAGCAAAAGTCGGTATCACCAAAAGCCGAACCAACCAACAAGGCGCATCTTACAAATTTAGGGGGATTGACGATGTTTTCAACACAGTCAGCCCTTTAATGGCCGAGCATGGCCTTTGTATCCTTCCAAGGGTTTTGACAAGGGAATGCGTAGAACGTCAAACCAAAGCGGGGGGAGCAATTTTCTATGTTACGGTTGAAGTAGAGTTTGATTTCGTATCGGCAGAGGATGGCTCAAAACACACCGTCAAGACCTTTGGTGAAGCGATGGACACATCGGACAAAGCAACCAACAAGGCAATGTCAGCAGCCTACAAATACGCAGCATTGCAGGCTTTTGCGATTCCGACCGAGGGTGACAATGACGCAGACTTGCATACCCATGAAGTCGCTCCAAAAGCTAAACCAGCAACGGTTCAAAAAACCCCATTGTCAGAAAATCAAGTTTCAGACTTTGTGATTTCAATAATGGATAGCGACACGCTCGATGCTTTAAAGATTAATCACGCAACCGCTTATAAGTTAGCTTTTGCACAAAATGATACTTCCGCGATCAAGAAGATTGATAGCGCAAAGGACATTCGCAAAGGCGAATTGATGGCCACTCAAGCATAAGGAATCAAAATGACCGATTTAACCCTTTATACAATCGCTGACCAATATTTGCAAGATATTCAAAAGTTGCAAGATATGGATTTGGACGAGCAAACCTTTGCTGATACTTTGGAAAGCCTATCCGGTGATTTAGAAGTCAAAGCAACCAACGTGGCTATGTTTGTTCGCAACCTAGAGGCAAGCGCAGAATCCATCAAAGCAGCAGAAAAACAGATGGCAGAGCGCAGAAAAGCCATCGAAGCCAAAGCCGAACGAATTAGGAATTATCTTAAAGACAACATGGCTCGGACAGGAATTACTAAGATTGATTGCCCATACTTTGCGCTTAGTTTGCGCAATAGCCCACCAGCAGTTGAAGTAATCAATGCCGATGAGATTCCAGCGCAATACTTTGATATTCCTGAACCCCCAGCTCCAGTTTTAAACAAAAATCGCTTAAAAGATGACCTTAAAAATGGGGTTATTGTTGAAGGCGCTCGATTAACCCAAGGCAGTTATCTTCAAATCAAATAAGGACAATCATGGCAATTAAATTCTATATCAATGCTGCAGTTTCAGAATTCGAAGGCAACGATGGCAAAAGCAAAAGACGCTATCAAACCATTGGGGTTATTGTTGAGACACGTCACGGACTCATGCTTAGCCTTGAATCAATCCCATTGTTAGGGCTTAAAGATGGCAAATTATTGGCATTTTTAAATGAACCAGGCGAAAAGAATGCTGATCAGAATCAGCAAACTTCAGCAACCGAATCAAATCTTGATGATCAAATTCCATTTTAGGAGAATACGATGAACCAAAAAGAATTAAATGAAATTTTTAAATATGAGAATGGAAATCTTTATTGGAATATATCGAAAAAAGGAATCAAAAAAGGCAATAAAGCTGGAGCAATAAGCGAAAAAGGTTATTTAGTAATTAAATTAAATCAAAAAACTTATTACGCTCATCGTATTATTTTTATGATGTTTCATGGATATATGCCAAATCAATTGGATCATATAAATGGCATAAAAAACGATAACCGAATTGAAAATTTAAGAATTGCGACTCATGGTCAAAATCAACAAAACAGAGGAATGTTTAAAAACAATTCTACTGGAGTAAAAAACGTAACTTTTGAAAATGGAAAATGGAGGGTTAGATTAGGAATAGATGGAAAAAACAAGCATTTTGGATCTTATTTTGATATTAACGTAGCCAAATTTGTAGCTGAAATGATTAGGAATAAATACTATGGCAACTTTGCAAGAAATGTATAAAGAATATCGTTGCATCGGGAGAACCGTATGAGGGATTATTCTGAAGTGCTTATTGAGCTAGACGCGCAAATCAAAAAAATGCACGTTTGCAGCTTAAAAGAAGATTGGAAAGGGGCAAGCAAAGAAGCAGCGCAAGCCCATACCCTGACCAATGAATTAGCAGTAATTTTTAGAACCCTGAAAGGAAAGAAAAATGATTAACCTCGTACTTGAGAATGATGAATTTAATTTTGTAGTTGGCTTGGTAGGAAAAGAGCCATTTAATAACGTGGCCGGCTTAATGGGTAAATTGATCCAGCAAGCCCAAGCGCAACAAATGGCACAAGCACCAGTAGCGCCACCCGCACCAACGACATCTCCTGCACCTGGCGATCAAGCTGGTTTAATAGAGCAAAACGTACAGTAATCATGCCAAGACTTCGCCATGAAACTTATACGTTGATGGATGAAATTATGTCCAGTCCGACTGTCTCCATATCCGATGACAGGAGAACTTATCAGCTTACTTTGCTATATCAAGCATTGGCAGCTTTAAAACTAGATCCTCAACCGACTAAGTACGATTGGCAAGTCTGCTCTGATTGCGTCAATTTGATGGAAACCCTGATTCTTGAGATGAAAGTCTGCCAGGATCAGGACAACCTACTTAATGACGCAACAATGGCCTTGGTTCGAGCAGGAAAGCGCAAAAAAGATGGAAACAATATCAGACTAGATGCCGAAGGAATAAAAGCCCTACAAGCGCTTTTTGAGGACTATGCTGAGCTTGTGGCCATCTTGCCCGAGCGCGTAATGGTGAAGTGCTTTCGATTAACAGAAAAGCGCATTCAAGACCTTAGAAAAGGCAAAAAGAAAGCGCATGACGTGGAGATTATGGAGTTATGACCAAGAATGACCGCAGCCTTTTAAAGCAAATGATTGAAGCTGGACGATTTAATTTTGATATTTATGAGCTTTTGGTTGAGCAAAATGCCATCAATGCCAAAGAATCAATTAAAAAAATGGGTGAAAAATGGTGTTGTCATCCAGCAAATAAAGTAAAAAGACTTGAGATGCCTTTGCCGATCTTAAGCGACATGAGAGCGAGCAAGATCTTAAAAACACGCAAATAGGCCAATAAAATGACAGACGCATATAAATTAGCTGATAGACTTGAAGAACTTTATATGGATTTGCATATCATGGAAGCAGCAAAAAAATTAAGGCAATTGCAAAGCCAGCTTGATAAAATTGAAAAGGGAATAGTTAATCAGGCGCAACAGGATGGCATAAGCGAGGATTTTTCCTGATTTCATACTCGTATGTAGCAATGCCCAAATGTTTATTCCCACCTGGAGATAATAATGAGCAAACCACCAAAACGCGATGAAAGACGCAAAACAAGAGAAAACAAGCGCTATCCGTTTAAATTAATTCCTATTTTGTTTTTGTCAGGATGCAGTTTAATGATCGGCAATTATGATCCGCTTGAATATGGTTTGGTCAATAGAATAAGAACCGAAGCACAAGTATCAGATTGCTCAAAACAAAGCACTTATGTCATATATGTAAGCGCTTTAGAATTAAAGAATTACAGTCAATATTTGCCAAATAATGATCAAGAGATTGCGCTAGTTGATGATCTTTACAAAATAGTTGATCAGCTTTATACATTCAAAAGCCCCAGCGCAGCATATTGCAAGGCCAAATTAAACATAATCGAAACTACTGCTGAGCGCATTCAGCAAGTTACAGGGAGCAAACCAAGATGAATATTAGTGATTTATACAAAGAAGCAAAATCTTACAAGATGATGCTAGAAAACCAATCAATTGATCAATATGAGTTTAAAGATTTGATTGAAAGTTTAAAAATTGCGGATCAGATCAAAGAAAATGCCGATGAATTTAGCAAGAATCAAGAAATCAGAGATTATTTGATGACCTTGTATAACTTGGCAAGTGCTATTTCAAGCCTTTAATTTTTGCGATTCTTTCATAGCGCTGATATTCATCTCGACACCAAGCATCACAAAATCTTTTTGAATCTTCTAAGCGTTCATTGCAAGTTAAGCAAAAACCAGTAATTTTAAGTTCTTTCTTTTGTAATCTAGCTTTGGCAAGGGCAACAGATCGATGATGCTCTTCTAAATCGCTTGCATCGTCAAAAATGTCGCTCATGCCAATTTTGAAATAAACATTGCAGCCTCTGCTTCTCTGCGTTTTAACAAGCCAGCCATATGATGACCGGCAGCCATATCCCATTTAATAAACTCATGTGATGCGCCCTCATAATCGCCAGCATTTAGCTTCTTCATAAGAGTTGATGAGTCTAAATTGCGACATCCACAATTGAATGCGAAGTCCACAAGCGCGTCAAATTCTTCTTGGGTTAACTCTACATGAACTACCGCATTGACGTTCGCCTCGGCTTGTTTAATGTCTTGAGCAAGGTATTGCTCTGCCTGTTCTTGAGTAATTACTAATCCATCAACAACTTCAGGGCCAGTATGACCATAGCCAATAGTCCAAGGATCACCCCAACTTCCAGGATCGGGGTAGGCACTAAGTCGGCAACCTTCAAAACGCTCTGTAAGATGTAAGCCATTTTTTGAATATTCCATTATTTCACCGTCAAATCGTTATATTTATCAATTACTTCGTTTCGCTCGATTTCTGTGGTTGCGCACGATTTAGCAAATCCGATAAGAAATTCTGCATCTGACTCAAGTAATCTGAGTCCTTTCTTTGGTATTGCAATGGAGGCGGATTGGTTGCTGGAGGAGTTATGGTTGTGCAACCCGATACCGCGATACTGATTAAGGAGCAACTCATAATGAGATTGGAGAGCGTCTTTTTCATTTTGGGCTTTCTGAGTGTCTTGGGCTTGTTTGTTAATGATCTCGGTTTGATTTTTAAGTGCTTGAGTTACTGCTTCGGCTTTTGCTTTTTCTATCGATGAATAATCAATTTCATGCGTAATATATGCACTTCCCAAAGATATGCATAGCAAAATGGCAATTTTTATGTATGTTGATAAAAACATTATTTCACCGTCATTTCTTGCATTTTTTCTTGAGTACGACCATAAGCAGTAATTCCAAGGATTGCACCCATTGAAAGATGAAAAAATCCAGCACCTTGTAACGTCAAAGGATTCCATTGGTTTTGGACAACTCCTTTACCAAATACTTGCACCAAAGACCAAAATATAGGAGCAATCATAAAATCAAATATGCAAACTGACATATACATCCAAGCCATTGCTGGTCGCCATTTTGTATTAAGCCAATTTTGATTGTTGTCGGCAACAATTACTTTTTCTGATTCAGATGACTCTAAAAGATTGGCTTCTTCGATCATTTTTTTGTAGTAATGCTATCTGAGCCTTTGGTTACTGTAACTTTATCTCCGTCAACAGTAACTGACATTGGAGGTTCTTTATCGGCAAGATGATCTAAGCGTTGAATGAGTTGTTGAATAACTGCAAATTCGGGCTTTTCTTCTTTTTCAGTAGTGCCTGAAACCGCATTCATCATATTAATAATGGCCATGATTGCACCGCCAGCCATACCAATAACTGCAGCAATCTTTGATGCATCTAAAAAAATGCTTGCTGCAACGCTTATAACAATAATTGCAGTTATGTAAGCCAATCCATGTTGACCAATTGATTTGCCAGCGACTTCTTTTGCGCTATCTTGATCGGCCATATTAACCTTTTGGTGAAACCCATCCATGACCAGCAGCCCATAAATAAACAAGACCAACCAAACCAACAGAAAGAAGGCCATTTAATGTCCATTTGCCAAATTTAGAAAACTGACTATCAAGCCATTCTTGCAATGCTTCCTTTATGGCTTCTTTTTGTATTTTTGGATCTAATTCAGACATTCTTATTTTTCCTTTTTAAATTATTATTTTTGATGCAAAACTTGTAAACCCTCAAAATATTTAACTATTTGTTTTTTTAATAATTTAATGTATAAATATTTTTATTCAAAAATAGCCACAGAAAAACGAATTAAACCAGCAGTTAAATTTGTATTGGTTTTATTAGCAACAGTAAACTGAACAGCAGTTGCAGTTCCTGTTGTAAAGTTAAACCACCCTATAACTCCTGAAGAATCAGTTGACATTAAAAAACCAGACGTTGGTTTATTTTTAAAATAAGATGAAGGAACAGGAATTGTAACTACTTCAGTAGGAGAGCCACCTGTTAATGTATATACAACAGAATCATTGTATTGACGCTTAGGAATGTAATTATCTGTTGCTAATGTGTAATCAACACCTGAAATTGAAATTCCAGTATTTAAATCAATAAAATTAGAAATACAAGCATTATCAATAGCGACTATATTAGTTGATGTATAAACTAAATTTGAAAGAATATAGTTTGCTTGAGAAAAACTAGAACCTGAATTTAAATATATTCCTGCTCCATTAAAATAATAAATAGAGTTTTCTGTTGCATAACTTCTAGCTATATCTCTTAAAATAATTCCCCAAGCAAGATTTGTTGATAATGATTGGTTTTGATTAGAAATAGCATTATTATGAATTGTATTTCCGCTGCCTGTATCTAAAATAATACCAACAAAATTAGTATCTGCGTTTTGTGGGTTTAGATAAATATTTAAATCTGATATAAAACTTTGACTTACATTAACAATTTTAATTGCTGCTATACGGCAATTAATATGTCCATTTGTAATAGTTGGTTGCAATAAACCGCATAAAGCTTGAGAAGGATAAAAACTTACTCCTACTGTGTATTGTGCAAGTATTCCATACTGCACGTTAACCATATCAAATTGAGTAACATACAAACCTTCAAAATAATCAGGTAAAAAGATGCCAGCATAAGCAGAATAAATAGATAATTTGCTAAACTTGCTTTCAACAGGCATACCATCACCATCAATTTGAATAGCATATCCTTGCCAATTTCCTGTCGATGAGCCTTGTGAGTAATCCCCTAAAAACGCATAGTTAGATATGTTAGACCAACCAAGAGAGGTAACTCTAATTCCAATACCCCATCCAGTTGTAGCAGAATCATTTATTCCTCGTATTTCTACATCATCTATTAAAATTCTTCTTTCAGACCTATTTAAAGTTGTTCCTCTTGGTGAACCTGAGGTAACTTGAGGGCTTCCATTAATATATAAAGCTGTTTTGCCAGAAACATATCCTGTAGAAGTTGAAAGGGTAAGGCCAGTTACTTTTGCATAATTAAGGTCATTTTGTTGTGTAAAATTAAATCCTGCATTTCCAGCAACAGAAGATGTAAATTGAATTTCTGTAATATTTGCGCCATCACCATAAATATGAAAAAATCCAGTTGTCTTTGTAATTTGAGCAGAACATAAATAAGTTCCACTTGGAAAATAAACAGATTTATTTGAATTTATAGCAGATTGGATAGCAGTAGCTGAATCAACAGTACCAGTTGGGTCTGCGCCAAAATCTAAAACTGAAACAGATTCTTGAAGTTTTTGAGCTACTGTGCGAACTACAGAATTAGATTGTCCTTCTTGATAACCAATGTATGTTGCTCCAGCAGCAACTTCTAAATCGCTGATTGATAAAGGAGCGTCTGATTCCTGATCCCAAATTAAATTATTATTAACATCATAAACTTGTTGACGATAAGACCCATTTCCATAAGCAATACATTGTCCATTTGCATCCAATTGAATTGGATTTGTATTCAAAATGGTTAATGCTGGATCTTGATATGTGTTTTTAAATGTTGTTGTGCTTGGAATATAGTAATAAACCTTGCCTGAAGCTAAGGGATTACCATTAGAGTCAATAAATTGTTGTTTTCCGTTTGGTAAAATTCCACTCATGTTTGATACCCTCTTTCAGTTCATCCAAGCGCATCCTAAACCATGCGCATTCTTATTTGTTGCTTGTTCCTATAACTTCATTATCAATTTCAAAAAAGCCTTTTTATTGGCGCTGAGAAACTGAATTTGTGCCTACTCCAATCATACTTGGATAGAGCAATTCCATCAATTGCGGAGTGACAACGGGCTTTTTCGCCTGAATTGTCATTTGTGTTGGATTTAATAAATGCTCTGTTAAAGCATTAATGACCGCATCATTTTTGCGTTCCATTAATGATTGCCAAATTGATCCAGCTTTTCCACCAATTACACCACCAGCAGCAGCGCCACCATATCCGCCCAATAATCCTCCAACAGTAGCTCCAGCAGCTCCTGACAAAGATCCAGTAGGCAGATGAGAAGCTAAAGTTCCCAATTTACCTGGCAAAACTGTTTCAAGCATATTTTGAGTAACTAAGTTTTGAACGGTATTAGATCCCAATGATTTTCCAAGACCAACCTTGCCTTGTCTTTGAAGGTCATCGCGAATAGAACGTAAAGTGCTTAATTGATCAGCATCTAAGGATTTAGCTCTGTTTTTACCAAGAGATCCAATCTTCTTCTCGATGTCATTAATTGCATTATTAATTTTTCCAAGAGAAATATTGCCAAAATTATCGGTAATTTTTAAACCTTGGAGCAATTTCATTGCATCAATATCTTTTGATGAGGCAGAGTAATTTTCTAAATATTTATCAAATCCCTTATCAGGAACTCCATTATTGATTACCTTATCAAGCTCACTTTGAACTGTAAGCAATTCTCTACTTGCTTGTTGAGCAGCAGGATTTTCTTTAGCAGCGCGAGGATCAAGCAAATCACCAATGTGTTTGCGGACAGATTCATATAAATATTCAGGATCTGTATTTTTTGGATTTTCTAATTTAGATTTGACATCATTAAGAACGGTTTTAACAGATGATCTTTCACCGCCTGCACCATTCAAGATTGAATCAATCTTATCTAATACTGGCTTTGGATTAACATTTGATTTATTAGCCCATAATTCGCTTAATTGTTCATTAGCAGATTTATCTCGAGCATTAATTGCTTCATTTAAAACTGTTGGATTTTCTGCAGCTTTATTAAAGAAATTTAATCTTGCTTCTGCATTTGCTTGTTCGCGCTCAACAAAAGGAGTTGGGTTAATATCACGAATTGAGCGTTGCAAAGTGCTTAATCCAGCATTATTGGCAAGTTCAGCTAAAGTTGGGTTTGATAAAGGAACTATATTGTTTGCTCCATATGCATCTGTGCTTATTACATTTATAGGCTTATTTCCTGCAGCACGATTTAATATGTTTTGAGCGATTTTTTCAGCACCACCTTGAGTAAATGGATTAACTGCAGCGCCTGCGACATTGCCTAAATATTGACCAACTTTTCCTGCTGCTGGTACTGCCAAAGGAATAGCAGCACCAACACCCGCATTAGTTTGAGCATTTTGAGCGATTTGTTGCCAAAATGGTTGTTCACCTAAAGTTGGCTGAGTTAAACCATAAAGAGCAGATAATCCAGCACTTCCTGCAGCTTGACCGCCTAACTTTGCAGCACCTTGACCGAATTCTTGCAATCCTAGACGTGCAGCCAAATTAGCAGCTTGTTCGCCACCTTGAGTAATCATTGAACCGCCACCAGTTGCCAAAGCAGGCAAAACCTCACCAATCGTTGCGCCAGCAAGCGATGCAGCATTGGTTGGGGTTTGGGCTTGATATTGCTTTTCCCATGCTTTTGTGGCCTCTACGTCAGCATTGGCAGTATTTTGAATGAGTTTGGCAATATCGCTATTTGGTGCGATTTTATTGACACCGGATGCCAATAATTGCTCGAGCAGATTTGCGCCACCATGCAAAGGGGCAGCAATATGATGGCCAGCAGCAGCTAAAAAGTCCGATGGATTGCCAACTACGTCCTTGGCTTGTTGCAATGGCTCATTATTTGCACCAGTAACGGTAACGGATGACTGTGGAGTTGCGCCAGTTGGTTGCTTTACAAAAGCATTAAATTGATTCTCAACGTCTTGATCTACGTTTGCGCTGACATGAGGCAAAAAGTCTTTTGCGCGAGCGCCAGCTTCATGCGTAATAAGGGTTCGAGTAAAGGCAGCATTTGCTTCGGGTACGTTTGGAATTGTTCCGTCTGCGTTTAATTTAACCCCTGCGCTTTCTAATTCTTTTTTAAGGGTTTGTACGTACTTTCCACCTTGAACGCTTGCGCCAGTTGTCGGATCACCATTGACCCAAGTGCCAACTAAACTTTCAGGAGTAATCTTTTGACCCTTCATTGCACCTTGGCCAGCCAAATAAGTGCCTGCTAAAGCCTGAGTGTCAAAAACACCATCCTCGGGTTTTTTGTAGGATTTATAGATCGGTCTGCCTGATTCATCTTTTCCAAGCAATATCCCGCTTGGATTGTTTGCGTCTGCTGCAACTCTTGGGCTTTTTGCGTCAGCAGGAGCAGTTCCTTTCGCCAAAGGAAGGGGAGTTTTTAGAAAAGAACTAAAAATCGAATCTTCAGAAAGATCTTGATCGGCCATATTATTGTCCTGGTGCTTCTAAGAAACCTTGTTTAACCATATTAACTAAATCTTTTTTGAATTTAGGCAACGTACCGGCAGCATTTTGACGCTCAATAAAGCTCTTTTGTTGCGCAGGAGTCATTACTGAAAACACGAATGCATCAGGATTGATTTGTTTATTCCATTGTGACTGCCACTTATTGAATTGGTCAGCAGGAGTGCCTGAATTCTGCCAAGCATAATCTTGAGCTTGGCGCATTTTCTCGATTGCGATGTTTTTGGTAAGAATATCCTCGTTTGCTAATTTGGAGATCGATGGATTAGCGTTACCAGTCAAAGCAGCATTTAAACGAGCATCTGTGCCAGTTCCAAGGCCTGCGGAAGCCAAAGACGCATAGTTTGTCATAATCTTCTTGAACTCGTCATAATCTTTGATTTCGCCCTTGAAGTCTTTTCCAGCGACTTTTTCAACAACGTCAGGAGCAAGTGAATTCATAAACGATTTCATTTGATTGCGCCAATCTGTGCCTGGGCCAGTTTGGACACCAGGATTAGCCAAATTCTCGCGAGCTTGCTCAAGATAATTGATGCGAATAGGCACATCTGCAGCCACATCATGCAGATTTTGAGCAGCATTTGCTTGGTTTGTGCCACCAGTTGTCAATGCAGCTTGTTGTCCAGGGCCAAGAGTTGTTTGGAAACCGCCTGTGGATTTATTTTGACCGCCCATAGGCGCGTTTTGTGCGCCACCTTGAGCATTTGCACCACCCATAGGATTTTGACCGCCTGTGATGCCTAAAAGCTCGGCTTTGCTGACTAAACGCTTAGCGCCAGTTGAAGGATCAATAATTTCTTGACTTGGAGTCAATAATTCAATTTGACGAGCATTGTCTTGAGTGGCCAAATAATGTTGTCTGACATAAGCCCCGTATTGTTTTGGATCTTCAGGAATGCTTTGGACTTCTTGCTGAGCAGCCGTTGGAGATAAAACACCGCGCGTCATGGCATGAGCCATCTCATTTAGGATGTCATCTTTGGTGACTTTGTCGCCTTTTTGCATTAAACCACCAAGGCGAGCATTCCAGTAGTCATTTTCTTTGCGCGCATTGTCAATTTTGGCATTTAAAGCCGTATATTTTGCGCCTTCCATTTGCTGAAGTTGCGTACCAATCTGCGGAAGATTGTATGCAGCATTAGGATCTTGCGATAAAGCCTGCATGATTTGCGGAATATTGACATTCCCGTTTTGATCGGTATTTTGCTGAATTGCTTGTGAAACTGCTTGATTAGCAGCCATTTGTTGTTGCGCTTGTGCAATTCCTACTTTATTTTTCTGAATGTTCATTATTTGGCTAATTTCAGCAGGAATTGCGCCAAAATCAGGCAAATTTTGTTTTGTAGGAATGATGCTTGGATCAATCGTTTGTAAATTTAATGGCATATTGATTCCTTACCCTAACAAAGCGTAATTGATTAATTTATAACCATCGGAATCGGATAAAACCGCTTCAGGCATGATTTTTTCAA
>Ga0316218_1001509_pt1 | contig 24822 bp, 16 predicted proteins | sample TBH18003metaG_FD_203634 | JGI IMG/M metagenome (GOLD analysis project Ga0316218, IMG submission 203634) | Freshwater microbial communities from Trout Bog Lake, Wisconsin, USA - TBH18003 | ecosystem: Environmental > Aquatic > Freshwater > Lake > Hypolimnion/Profundal zone | place: USA: Wisconsin...
GTTGATTCGGCACCTTCTAAATCTAATGCTACAGCAACAGCAACAGTATTTTCAACTGGAGTTGGTTGCGTTTCAACTTTGTATGGCGCTTCTTCGACAGCAACGCCTGCTTCTTTTTTATTGGTTCCACGTATTAACAAGTACGCAATACCTACTACAATTAAAATACCAATTACAAATTCCATTTGGGAATCTCCTTTATCTATGTACTTTATTTAATCTCATAAATATTACAACAAACAAATTTGGGTCAAGTGCCGATTTACCGTTTAGCCACATTGGCTGTGCTGAAAAAAGAAATAGGGAAAATTCACTGCTTGCGGATCCTCGGATGCCCTATTGACCACTTGACGGGATATTTATTATGTACAATTTTATAAAAACTATTGCCGAAGGCCGTACGCCAAAAGAATTAAAACAATTACCTTTGCCGTATGCTAGAGATGCGTTAGGACGTAGTTTAAGTAAAAAGGCTATCGATTACCATTATGGTAAATTATACAAAGCCTATGTTGATCGTTTTAACTCAGGAGAAGGTGATCCTGACTTTAACGAAGCAGGTGCGTTCTTACACAGTTTGTATTTTCAACAATTTAATTCTCCAAAAAATAGTAATAAACCAGACGGTGCCGTCCTAAATTTAATCGAGGAACACTACGCTTCTTGGGACAAATTCAAAGAAGAATTTGAAAAAGAAGCAATGAAGATACAAGGCAGTGGCTGGATTTATCTTGCCCGAGACGGAAGTATCAAAACAATTAAAAATCACGAAATCAAGAAAGATGTTGTATTTTTAGTTGACTGGTGGGAACACGCTTGGGCTCTAGACTACGAAGCAGATAAGAAAGGATACTTAAACAATCAGTGGAAGATTATGGATTGGTCTGTAATTAATATCCGCTATATGCCGGGCGGTTAAAGTTTACTAATATCTAAATCGCTGTTAACTGGCAAATCCCAAATTATTCTTCTCTCTGCTCCCTTACGTTGAGCAAATCTTTTAGGATCGCATTTAGGACAACAATGAAAATAATGATTGTTAATCCTATGAGGATCCATCTTTCCCCTTTCCCTTTCAAAGATGCTATTACAGTTGTCGCATCGAAAAATTAATATTGTATAGTTTCTAGTATATTCGTGAGACACTCCTAGTTTACTAGGTCGAATAAATTTTCTTTTTCTGTTTTCTGTCGTTAAAAACATAAGGTATTTACATTAAGATTACAAAACTTATCGATAAATAATTTGAAATAACCCACTGCGAGAAGGTACAATGGCTAATCAAATCATTAATATTGGTAATCAAATCAACGACGGCACAGGCGATAGCATTCGTGATGCGTTTGAAAAAGTAAATTCAAACTTTAGCGACCTTTATAACGTCGCTGGATTAGGAGATGGCTTACAGTTTATTAAACTACGTGAGTTTTCACCAAACCCTAATAGTCCAAATACACTTCAAGCAAACACATTTCTAGGCATTAGTACTAGTGGACAAACTATTGTTCAACGTACTCTTACAGCAGGGGACGGTATTTCGTTAGTTCTAAGCGATGGTCAACTGCTTATTTCTAACACGGCCAGCACACTTTCTAGTGATCCTAGTCCTACATTAGGCGGAAATCTAAACGGATTTGGCCATAGAGGTATTAACTTTGGTAACCCTCTTAACGACCAAGACGTTGTTACTAAATTATGGGTTTATGAAAATTTCTTAAATCGTGACGGTATTTACGAACACGATATTGGTACTACACCTACTGATGTACTTCCACTAGTTGACGGAGTTCCTAACTTTCAAAGTAGCACAATTCGAACAAATCCTTTAATTGTTAATACTGCTACTAATTATTATCACCCAACAAACAAAGGCTATGTAGACACCAAGTTATCACTAGCAGGTGTTAATAGCATTGACCCTGCTACACAGGCTGTTAATACCAGCATGGGTTACATGACTGGACCATTAATTCTTTCTCGTAATCCAGTAACACAAGACGATACAGATTATAACGGACTAGTTGCCGCTACAAAATACTACGTTGATAATTCTGCGTTTGTAAGTTCAGTGAACTTTTTTGTATCATTAGACGGTCGCGATAATCGTACAGACATTCCTAGTTACAAGAAAGGTCGTGCGATGGCTTATGCTTTTAAGACCATCACAGCCGCAGCCGCGGCCGCAGAACAACAAATTGCGATTAGCCAAGTAGTACTAGGACCTTACCAAAAAACAATTACCACAGATGGTGGATTATCAAACGTAACTATTCAAATTATCGAAGCCAGTCCATATGTATCGGGCGCAACACGTTTAACTGTAGGATGGAGCGGTAACGGTGGAGTTGGTACTGATGCTTACCTTGATGGTAGTATCTTCCCTGGAATGTATGTCATTGGTGAGTTCAGTGGAGCCATTGGCTTAATTGAAAAAATTCAGGCTAAGTCAAGTCCAGAAGTTGAAATATATGATGTTGTTCCTGTTGACTATGCTGAAACACTAACTAGTGCGTTAACACCTATTCCAAGTGCTACAAATAATGGCGGAACTACTGGAACAGTTGTGTTACAATTTGTTACACCTAATCTTGTTAACATTCCAGATTTTTGGTTAGGATATGTATTCACATGTGACACAGGTGGACAAGGTATTGTTAGCAACGTTGGTTACTACACAGATCCTGTTACAGGCAATGTTTACGATCAACTGACAGTAAACTTTACTGTACCACTGGTTAACTCAAACGCAATACCTGGTTCTAATTGGCACGTTTATAGTAATTTCTTTGCGTTAGGTGAAGGATTACAATACGGACAATTCCAAGAAAAGAATCAAATTACAATTATTGTAGAATCTGGCGAACATGAAAATCAATATCCTATTAAAATTAGTGATAACGTTTCTGTTCGTGGTGATGAATTCCGCCGATCATTAGTTAAACCTGCTAAATTTGTAAACAGCGATATTGCTACAATTTCTACAAGTCCATGGGTTAATACTTATTTCCGTCGAGATACACAGGTTGACGGATTACTAGTTGCTCAACTTGATACTAGTGTAGATTACACAAGTACTGGTAGTTTTATTTTAACTGCCGTTCCAGATGGTTCTCAAAATAATGCCACTACTGGAGTTGTAACATTTACAGTATCTGCTACATATGACGGAAATCCTGTTTCAGGATTTGTCCTTGATCCAGCATGGGTCGGTTATGTGTTTACAGGTAACGGCGGGCAAGGTGAAATTACTGCTATATTGGCAAATACTTTCCAAGTTAATCTTGCTCAAAACGCTAGTTTCTTAAGAGAACTAAACAATGCTAATACATTGAATTATGGTTCATGGCACGTATATGCTCCAGTTAACCACGGATACCATTATCTAAGAGATGCTCGCTATCCTGTTAACTATGTTATTCCATATCAGGCTGGTAACTATCTAACTGCTAAAGAATTACTAACCTTAAACAGAACATATATCCAATCTGAAATATCTGCTTGGATCCAATATAATATTTCTCAAAATTCCGGTCATTCAAATACTAACATTTGGAATTCAAGTTCATTTATTACCTACTTCCAAAATGCCGACAGTCAAGCATTATGTTACAGAGACGTTGGATTAATTGTTGATGCTATTTGTGCCGACTTAGACGCAGGTAACGTCAGTAACTGTTTGACAGCGGCTGATTCTTATTCTAGTGTAGTCAATGTTGAGAATTATGAAAAATTACAAACAGTAGCCGCGTTTGAACAAATCGGTGTAATGGCACAGCGTATTGTTCAAAATATTCCAACAGGCGATACTGGAACAAATATTATTTCTTATCAGACAACTGAAAAGCAAGTCTATACTGAAACATACGAACCAGACCAGGCTGTTATTACTCCAGTTATTGGCTTTAGTTTATTGTCAACAGGTACTATTGTTAGTTCCGGTTCAGGATATGATTATCCACCATCAATTACATTTGTAGGTGGAGGTGGTACTGGTGCCGCAGGTAGTGTTACATTAAACGCACAAGGACAAATTACAGCATTTAATGTTACCAACACAGGTACAGGATATACAAGCGCACCTACTATAGTTGTTACTCCTACCGGAGCAACACCAAGTGCTAATGCGTCATTAAGTGTTTCCCTTGCGCCTACCGGTTCAATTGAATCAGTTAAATTAACACAACCAGGTCAAGGTTATACAACACTTCCATCATTAACTGTTGTTGGTAACGGTGTTGGCGCAGTAGTAACTTGTACTGTAGCACAAGTCGGAGCATTCTGGGAAATCAGTAGTATTGGTCTTGTGAATAGTGGTAGTGGATATAGTGAAGCCTACGTGTTTATTAACGGTGGTTCAACTTCAAATAGTTTAACAGGCATTCAAGGATTAGTATCCGGTATCGCAAGTATTGTTGGCGGTAATTCTAGTTTTAATCCTCCTAAGTATAACGATGAATTAGACGTCTTCTTGATGAATGACGCAACTATGATTCGCTATATTAGTGCCCAAGGTCATGGCGGTTTCATGAAGGTACTTGACCCATCAGGTCAAATTAAAGCCAAATCTCCTTATACACAAACTGCTTCAAGTTTCAGTAAGAGTTATAATCGTCAGGTGTTCTCTGGAGGTATGCTTGTTGACGGATTTACAGGTAACCTACAGATGGTGCCTAATGGAGTTACACAGGCCGTTGCTGACACAGAAACTGGAACATTAACTCAAATTCCAGTTAAAAGATTAGTACGTAAACCTCAATGCCCAACATTCTTTGTTAATAACGGTATTACATATGAAGTCGACTTTGTTAGTGAATTCCAATTAGATGAATCAACAATTAATAATCCGACACCAACATATACAGGTGTATTAAATCTTAACCCTGCTCGCCCAGGCGGTATTCAATATGCCACTGTAACAGGTTCAGGATTCAAGGCAGGTTCTACTCTTCCAATTACATTTAGTAGCCCAACAGCCGCAGGCGGTGTTGTTGCTCAAGGAACTGTTTATAGTTCCGACGGTACATTGGGCAATAACGCACATAATGTAACAATGGTTACCTCTGGCGTTGGTTACCTTACCACAGCAGTTTCATTAGTTGTAGGTGGCGCAACAATCAGTTATAGTTTAAATGCTACAGGAAGTATCAATACTAGTACAGCGGCTGTCATTAACCCTGGATCAGGATACGCTGTAGGATGTGCTATTAACTTTACAGGCCCAGGAGTATCGACTGGTGTAACTGCCACTGCTTATGTTGGAACCGTTTCGACATCGGGTGGTATCGAATCTATTGTCTGGACTAACTCTGGTTCAAATTACGTTTCATTGCCAAGTTATTCATTCGGCACAGGATTTACAAGTAATGTAACAATACAAAACGGATATATCGGAACATTACCTTCAAACATTGAATGTATTACTGCTGGTAACCGTTCTATGTTGGCTAATGACTTTACACAGATTAACGACTTAGGTTATGGTATTTTCGTTACTAACGGTGGTTTCATGGAAAACGTTTCCATGTTTACTTACTACTGCTGGACATCTTACTATGCGTTAAACGGCGCACAAATTCGTACAATTACAGGTTCTAGTGCTTATGGTATATATGGTTTAGTTTCTGAAGGTTCAGATCCAAACGAAGTACCTATTTCAATGGCAAACCAAAACGATTACGTTGCCGCAAGTGTTCAATTCTTTAACACAGGCAGTTATGCTAACGTTGTTAATGCCAACGTTATCTACGCAACTATCGGAACAGATTATGGTACTCCATACGGTGGTGCTGAAATCGAAGTTAACCATTACGGCACAAGAAAAATTTATGAAGTGACATCAATTAGTCCGTTAAGTGTTCCCGGATTAACAAACTATTACGAAATTAGTATTGACGGTACAGCCGGTACATGGCTACAAACAATGGGTGCTGGTGAAGTTCTACAAGGTACATATCGTGCCAAATATCAAATGAACTTTACAGGATTCAATCCAAGTGTGTTAACACGAAGCGCAGTTGTTTTCAATCTAAAAGAAGATCCGTCAGAAACATATAAAGTTTCAGAAACAAATTATCAAGGCAACGATGTAACTACAATTACAACAAGAAACTCGTATGACTATATTAGTCTTACACCTTTCATTGAAAATTACAGCAACCTTGCTCGTCAAGGCGTATATAACATTGTAACTAACGGCGGTAGTGGATATACTTCAGGTACTTCTGTAACTGTTACATTTGCTACTCCTACTAGTGTTACTGCTAGTGTTACAACTGCCACAGGAGCAACATCAACTTCTAGTGCTATCCTAAGTAGTCTAAGTGGACAAATACATATTGGTATGACTGCTACTAGTAGCGCCAATACTTTAAATGGTAACGTTGTAACATGGGCATCTTATTATGGTGGGTCAACTACAACATTTAGAGTAGGATTCTTATATCCTGTTGTAAATTTACAAGTAGGCGAAACAGTTACATTCCACGGCACACCGGCTATTGCTCAAGGTGTTGCTAACTCAAACGGTGTTATCACAGACTTATTAGGTAATTTAAATTCTTTAACTGTTATCGAGTCTGGTACAGGTTACAGTAACAGTAACAATGGATCTAATGGACCACTACCTGTTTCTTCTACAACTGCTACTTTACAGGGTAGTTCAGTTTCAGCAGGAAACTTATCAGTAAGTCAAGCGTTAGTATCAGGATTAGCAACAACTACAACATTTAAGATTGTTAGTTTAGATGCCGCTCTAAGCGGACGTATTAGTCAAGGCCTAGCATCTTCAACTCCATATTATTATATATTTGGTTATGAAGGCGGTCTATTTAAAATTACAGGATATGTTTCTTCTGAAGTATCTGGACAGGCATGGGATTTAATAACTGTTCAACGTATTAACCAAAACGGAACAAATTATTCAAGTGCTTACCTAAGCGCAGAAATGATGGGTAATAATTTGTATGCCGGTATACAGAAAAATCAAACTGCTTTACTAACACAGAAAATTAGTACATTACGTGCTACATCACATGATATGGTTGACGTAGGTACTGGTGGGTATGCCGATAGTAAGATTCCAAACGACTTATATGGACCTCCAAGAAATTCTCATGTTACATCAAACGAAGTTCTTGAAATCGGAAAAGGTCGTGTGTTCTATGTAACCACTGACCAAGACGGTACATTTAGTGTAGGTGGTCTTTTAGTTGTTGATCAGGCTACTGGTTCTGTTAATTTAAATGCGCCAGTTAACATTGGTACATTGCCAACACTACACCTAAGTAAAGGTTTAACTGTTGATACAATCAGCGGTGATACTGCGATGACTGACGACAGTGATTCTGTGTTGGTAACTGAAAAAGCAATCGTTGGATTTATTGAAAGACGTTTAGGCACATCAGTTAACTCAGTTGGTACAAGTTTAGGTTTAATTGGCCCAGGATACTTAGACTTAGATGGTATCCAAGGTATGACCGGCAATATTAACATGAAGGGCGATAATATCAACTCTCATAAGATTTTCAACTTAGAAAATCCTTCAGACGGTCAAGATGCAGCAACAAGAAGTTATGTTGATACTCGCATACATCTAGCAGGTACCAATGCTACCTACTATAATGGTTCATCACTTGAAACACATCCAGAATGGGGTGTAATGACTGGACCATTAATATTAAACAGCGATCCTACTACTGGATCTGTTGTTCGATATAGCAATAATGACGGTAATGTAGCAACAACCAAACGATATGTCGACCAAACTAGACAAATTTCTACAGCAAGTGATGTAGCGTTAACTGCTCAACAAGATCAAGATTTCTTGATGTTTAGCAATAACGTCTTGTCAGTTAATACTACAAGTGCTAAACCAATTTGGAATAGCACAAATCAAATTGTTAACGTAAGAAATAACACAGCAACAACAGTGGTCAACACACCTACTTCAAGAAGTGGCGGTAGTGATATTGATGTGGTTCGTGTTAATAATACTATAACAATGAAATTGCTAGGTAGTGCGGCATCAGGATCAATTGGTCCAGGCTCGTTGCCAACTAATACTGCCGAACAAAACAACCCTATTACCGATTACCATGTAAGCAGTCTTGCTGCAATTCGTCAATATAAATTGTTGATGACTGAAGCGATAACAACTGCTACTCCTCCGGCCGGAACTCAACAACAGGTTCAGTCATGGAGTGGTGTAACTAGTTTTGATGCTAGTCAATTTACATTAACAAGTGGTTGGGCAAGTTTACAAACTTCAACAAGTATTACAACTGGTATACCTTTAAATAGAATTCAACAAGCACCTGCTAACGCAGAAGCAACAGGATTAAAAGGCGGTATCGTTGGTACTACTTCAACTGCAGCAAACAATGTAACATATCTAAGTTCTGCTACAGTTGTTAACTACTTAGAAGCATTAACTCGAGATGGACGCTCAAGTGTTCGCGGTAATTTATTACCAGACGTTCCTGCGTATAGCGGCAATTCAAGAAACTTAGGTAGTTCTAGTTATACATGGAATGGTGTATACGCAGATACTTTCCACGGTACTGCTACACAAGCAATTTCATTGTTAAGTAGTCTTGCTCCACAAACTTATGTCACAGCAACTACAGCAACAATTAATTCTTCTATTGTTCAGCGAGATGCTACAGGCAACATCAACGGAATATTTGTTGTAGATTATAATGGTTCTATTATTCCAAGTCAGGACCTAGGATCTACTGTAGGTTCCGGAGCAAATAGATTTGGAACAGTTTTTGCCCAAAGTATTTCTGCTGGTGGATTTGGAATCGCTGGTAATTTTGAAGGTATCTGGACATTGGGTACACCAGCAGGTGGTACCAGTTACTTACTAGGCAATAGTCTTGAAACAACCAACAACGGATCATTTATTGGTGCCAAATACAATGGTAGTAGTTTAGATAATACTAGCCATAGAATGGCCGGAGTATATAGCCGTTCATTTGGTGGTGACGATGCTCGTTTCTTAGGCATGACTGTTACCAATACTATCAATGCTCAAACATTATCTGTTTCTGGAACAGCAGGCGCTGGAACTTTAACACTATCAAATCCATTAGATTCGACATATGGCGGTACTGGTGCTAACAACGCAGGAACTGGTTTCAATAATTTGATTGTTGCGGCCGCAGGTGGTCCTGCTAGTAGCGGCGGTCAGGTATTGGTAAGTTATGGACAAAATAACTATTCATGGCAATCATATAGCGGCGGTGCTAGTGCGATTATCGGAACTGTTATTAATAGTTCACATCAAAACTATACAGCCGTTAGTGGAAGCAACACATTTACTGCTCCATCGTCATACAAACCAGCAACTGGACAATTACGTATATACGTAAACGGTGTACGACAAAGTTTAAGTAACGCTGACTATTCAGAAGGTAGCGCAGATTCAAATGGTAATGCTAGTACATTTACCATAACCTGTAATGCCGGTGATAATGTATATGCAGAAGTTGATGGTTATATCACATACAATTTTGCGGCAAATGCGATTACATTTAGTCCTTCGGGAAGTATTCCTAGCGGAGACACTACTGTCCAACAGGCGCTTTCATTCGTTGATAGCGATAAAATGCGTAAGAGTGGAGGAACATTTACAGGTCCAGTAAGTTTTAACAGCGGAGAAACATTAACAGTATCTGGTGGTACAACAGGTGCGGCAGGACTTGTTATGCCTGCGGGAACATTATTAAATACTCTTGTTATTGGTGCTATAGAGTTTGACGGAAGTGGATTGTATTTCACACAAACATCTGGACCAACTCGTCAACAAGTTGCTACTGAATCATGGGTAAGTAATCAAGGGTATGTAACAGCAACAGGAAGTGTTGCTTATGCTACAAGCGCAGGTTCAGTTGCTTGGAGTGGATTGACAGGAACTGCTCCTAATGTTTCAACATTCAGCAACAACGCTGGATATTTGACCAGCAGTGGAACTATTGCTAATGCTACAAGCGCAGTAACCGCTGGTACCGCAAACGGGTTGAATACATCAAACAACTATCAAATAAACAGTTTAGGTGTCGGCGCAAGCGCAAGTGGCAATACTGGTGAGATTAGAGCAACTGGTGATATCACAGCGTTTTACTCTGCGTCAGACGTTCGATTGAAAGAAAATGTTTCTAAGATCACAGGTGCTTTAGATAAAGTATTACAAATTAATGGATACCAATACAACTACATCGGTAGCAAAACACAATTAGTAGGGGTAATGGCAGGAGAATTAATTAAGGTATTGCCCGAAGCAGTTTACGAATCTACTCCTCCAGGGGTTGAAGAAAATAAAGAAGATCCGTATCTAGCAGTTAGATATGACTTATTAGTACCATTGCTGTTAGAAGCAATCAAAGAATTAAAAGCAGAAGTAGATGCTTTAAAGGCAGGGAAATAAAAAATGACAACAAAAGTAAATTATTCTGTATTAGGATATCTACAGACAGCACAAGCGGGCAATTTAGTTCTTGAAACTAATTCTAACGGGTACGGTACACTATACTTTGGAGCAAGTGGCAACAATCAACAGGTAAGTGTTGACGGAAGCAACAATCTAGTTATTACTGGATTAAATTTGAAAGTTGGTTCTAGCGGATCAGGAAGTATAACTGCTGGTACTATTGGAGGAACTACTATTAGTGCTTCCACTGAATTTAGTGGTTCCGGTGCTGGGTTGACTAGTATTCCAGGAGGAGAGATTATTTTTGGAAGTATTCCAAACAGTTCTTTGGCACACAGTACAATTTCTGGTATAGCATTAGGTAATAACTTAGCAACACTTACATTCGGTACGCATTTAACTGGAACTAGTTATAATGGTAGCACTGGCGTTACTATCGCAACAGATGCTACTAGTGGAAGTACATATCAGAGCGGAACACTAGTTGCGTATGACGGCAATGGAGATGTATGGGGGAGATACTTCCAAGGTACTGCTACATCAGCAAACTACGCTGACTTGGCAGAAAAATATCTCGCAGATTCAGAATATGCTCCCGGTACTGTTTTAATATTTGGCGGTGATAAGGAAGTTACCCTAAGTACAGAAGCCAATGATAGAAGAGTAGCAGGTGTTGTATCTACTAACCCAGCACACATGATGAACGCAGGATTAAAGGGTGGCGTATATGTTGCGTTAACTGGCCGTGTTCCATGTCGAGTAGTTGGATTAATTTATAAAGGCGATCTAATAGTAACTAGTGGAATCCCAGGAGTAGCAATGGCAAACAATGATCCTAAGATGGGAACTGTTATAGGTAAAGCATTAGAAAATTATCAAAGCACCGAAGTAGGTGTAATTGAAGTCGTTGTTGGGAGAGTTTAATGACTATAATTTTACAAAGTATTAATACGGGGTCAAGTGCTAACGCCGGAGACGGTGATAGCCTAAGAACTGCGTTTAATAAAATTAATAACAACTTTAGTATCTTATCAACTGCTACTGATAATTTTGTATTAACCACTGCTACTACAAGTACATTAGGCGGAGTTATTGTTGGACTAGGGTTAGCAATCAATACCACTACAGGTGTGTTAAGCGCAACTGGAGAATTTACAACTTCAACAGTTTATATAAATGATCAGACTGGTGCTCCTAGTGTTAATATTATTTCTTATAGCGGATCAACATCGTTAACAACAGGTAGTGTTACATTATTCAATTTTGATCAAACTGTTTATAGAAGTGCTATTATTGACATAAGCGCAAACAATTTTAGTCTTAATACAGACGATGTTGCTAGTGGTTATGTAGTAACAAGAAATGCTACTGTATCTACCGCGTTAGGTTCTGGTGTTATCAGTATTAATGCGTTAGGGAATACTAGTAATGCCGAATGGGATTTGTCAGCAAGTAATTCGGGCAATTTAGTAAATGTACAAATGATAAATCCTATCGGCAGTGGGGCTGTAGGACATGTAATCAATTGGCGAGCAAAAGTAAGTTTATTTAGGCTATAATAATGTCAGCACCAAAGTGGCTAACTACACCGGGATTTTTAGGAACGGTAACTCAGGAAGTTGCCCAGCATATTCCTCTTAGCATAGAAGGACCTATCACTTATGTTAAAGTAATATCTGGAAAATTACCCCCTGGCTTAACTTTGGCTAAACTAATCTCATCGTCAACTACCAGTACACAAGTTATTACAGGCGAGGCATTTCCTGTTATTACTGATATAACAAATCAATTTGTTTTACGTGCTACTAACAGTGATGGAATTGCTGATGCTACATTTAGTATATCAGTATCTGGTCCTGTACCCCCAGTTTGGATAACACCCGGCGGATTTCTTCCAATCGGTACTCACAACGAATATTATACTGTTAATCAAGAAATTGTCAACTATCAACTTGTCGCCGAACCTCATCTTGTTAATTCATCAACTAATTTATTATACTATATCAATGACGGTGATGGTCAATTACCGCCAGGATTAACGTTAAGTCAAAGCGGACAAATTAGTGGGTTTATTTCAGATGATTTATCAACTGCTCAAGAGTCGGGAACAATAACAGGGTTTGATACAGAAAACTACGATGAGTACCCATATGACTTTATTACAATGGTTAATGGAGTAGCACAGACTCCTGCGTTTGTTACCAAGACATATCAATTTAATGTTACAGTTAGCGATGGATATAGTACAAGCACACAACTGTTTAAGATCTTATTACTAGATCATAATATGTTAAAAGCCGACACTGGCTTTATTACTGCTGACACAAATTATTTTGCCAACATTAGTCCGTTGTTTACTCCGACTTGGTTGAGTCCACAACACCTAGGAACAAGACGAGCAAACAGTTATCAGGTAGTTGAATTAAAAGATTATGACCCATTTCCAGAATTAGGTCCCGCTGTGTTTACATGGAACACCGTTGTTAACTCCAGCATACAATGTGTAGCAGATACTAGTGTTGATCCAGAATACGGAAGACAATTAACCAATCTATCAGGAACTGATACTGTCTATATCTATCAAGCAACAGCAGAACCTCAAATAGGTCAGTATATATATTTTCCAGATTTTTATACTACCACAGATGATACACTTTATCAAATTAGTTCTGTTAGACAAATTAGTAGCACTGGTACATACGCATTAGGAGTTCAATATAATCCTATTGAAACATTTGATCCTGTGTCTGGTCAAGTTAGTGTAGTATATACAGGCACAACACTTAATTCAACTATTCCATTAGGCTTGAATATGTTTATTGGTGACCTAAGTGAAAAACCTCCAGGTCTAAATTTAAATCCAAAAACAGGACAGTTGTTTGGTCGCATACAATATCTACCTGCTATTTCTAAAGATTATACATTTACAGTTCGTCTAACTAAGACAGATCAATTTAATGGTGACACAGGATATGCTGATAGAGTGTTTACACTAACACTCGAAGGTGAAGTTGAACTTAACATCGCATGGGATTCTCCTAAAGAAATTGGACCAATTGCTGCCGGGTACCAAAGTGAATTGTATATCCAAGCACATCACATTGGAAACTCAGATGAAGGAGTACAGTACAAATTAGTCAGCGGAGAATTGCCTCCCGGTCTTATCTTAAACACAGATGGTAGTATCAGTGGAAAGATTCCTGTTGATGAGTTAACATATATTGATGAAGATACATTTGTATTGGATGAAGGAACTACCACAATAGATCGCCAATATCCATTTGTTGCGCAGGCCACTGACAACTACGGATTAAGTTCTACGTTTAAAAATTTCTATATTCAGATATTAGACTATAGTTTAACTGCCTATACAAATATCTACGTACAACCTTTCATGAGTCGAGATAAGCGTATTCAATATTCAGATTTTATTACTGACGAAACATTGTTTGACAAAACAAAAATCTATCGTCCATATGATCCTGCTTTCGGAATACAATATCAGATTAAATTATTAATAGAGTCTGGCATTCAAAAGTTGGCTCTTGCTGATTATGTAATCAGTTTACAACAATATTTCTACAATAAAAAATTCTACTTTGGAGATGTAAAATCTATACCTGCTACAGATGCCGCCGGCAATACAATTTATGAACTTGTATATGTAGATATTATAGATGACATACAAGGAAAATATCAAACTGCTAGACGTGTCGGAATCGCAGTCAATGGACAGATAACTGATATCTATCCAAACTCTGTATCTAATTGGCAATATGCTTTAGAAGCAACTCCAATTGACGGACAATCTTTAGACGTTGATGAATTGTTACGTCCTAGATATATGAATAGTATACAAGCAAGTACTGGTGCTCCGCTAGGCTTTATTAAAGCGGTTCCGCTGTGCTACGCCCTTCCTGGATATGGAGCAACTATGGTAGAAAAAATTAAATTAACAGGGTTCGATTTCAAACTTATAGACTTTGAAGTAGATAGAATTATAGTGGAAGATACCCTGGATAATAGTTCGGCTAAATACCTCAAGTTCCCACAATCTACTGTTATTCCAAATGTACCTGGCAAAGTTTTACCAGACGATATCGCAGGCGAAGACGGTACAATCTGGGATTTTGATGACGGAAACATATTGACCACGGAGTAATTAATGAGCACCATAAACAATCTATCAACAGTAACTACAGTAACAAACGGAATATTAGTTCCTGTAGTAGATGTTGACTTAAAAACTAAACAACTTAATTTTGGTCAGTTAGGTACGTTTGTTGCTACTCAAGTTATAGGTGAACTACAACCTACGTGGACAATTGGTGCTACAGGTATACAAGGACCAAAAGGGGCTACTGGAGCGGGTGCTACTGGTGCTTTTGGTGCTACCGGTTTACAAGGTGTTCAAGGAAGTACTGGTGCTACTGGACCAAAAGGATCAACAGGTGCTACTGGTATACAAGGATTTGCTGGAGCAACAGGTGCTACTGGGTATGGTGCTACTGGAGCAACAGGTGCTACTGGTTTTAGAGGACCTCCAGGTGCTACTGGATCAACTGGCCCACAAGGTGCTACTGGTGCTACTGCTCCTCTAGCAACAAGAATTGTTCCTGGATCAATGGCTCCAGGCGGAACTTTATTATATAACACAACAACAGGTGTTGTAGATCTTCCTCAAGCAATATATACAACTTCAAGTATTACCCTAAACGATATCACTGCTACAAATAATCTTAATGTACAAAACAATTTGTATGCTCCAAGAATCTATCAAAACACACAACAAGTTATTGCTGAAATTGATATTACAGTAGCAGGAGACGGTTTAACAATTAACACAGGAACGTTATACGGTCCTAAAGCAATATTCACCCTAACTAACATTGATACATTTAACATTATATCAAATCGTTACAATGGTAACTATACTACAAATAATATTCAATTCCAAAATCAATTAGATGCGTTGAGTTATAATAATGCGTCAGTTACTATTAGTGGTGGTTTAGGTGTTGCTAAAAATACACGATTGAACGGAGCATTATATGTTGCCGGCAATACATACATCACTGGCGATTTATATGTAGATGGCAATCAAACATTCCTAAGTTCAAATGTTATACAAACAGGTGATAAAACAATTCAATTATCAACTGCCACAACATCTAGCGCACTAGCAATTGGATCAGGATTAGTAATTGGTACTACAACCACTGATTGGATTAGTTTATTATACGATGGGTCAAACAGTTGGCAATCAAGTGGTAACCTTACACCAACAAGTTCAAACGCATGGAATTTAGGTTTATCAGGAAACACATGGAATAGTTTATATGCTTCGAGCGCAACTATTTCTGGAGCATTATGGAACACAGGAACTATTGCCAACAACGCAATATCTGTGACCAATGGTGTTGGTGCTAATACATTGTATGTCGCAAATACATCTCACGTAGGCGGAACATCTTGGATTGGATTAGATCTAAACGTTGGACGAAATGTTGCGATTACTGGAAGTCAAACAGTCGGCGGACCAATAACATTTACTAACCAAACTAATTCAACAGGAACAAGTAGTGGTGCTGTAATTATTTCAGGCGGTCTTGCTGTTCAAGAAAACGTAAATGTTTTCGGTAGTCTAAATGTTAGTGGTACTGTTGCCTATAGTGGTGCTGTAACTTATAACGGAAATCAAAATGTTGACGGTATACTTACAGTAGTAAACAGTTCAAGTGCTTACTCAACTGTAACTGGTGCTCTACAAGTAGTAGGCGGAGTTGGTGTCGGGCAAGGTATCTGGGTAGGTAATGTAATTACAGGTACTAACGGATTATCATTATTAACCAACGCAAAACTTAGTACCGATCAAACTATAGTTAATGAATTTACAACTACTGTTCTAACTGCTAATTTATACAATGCAGCAACAACAATTAACTTTGGTGCCACAAGCGGATCATTTACAATTAACAATCCAACACTCGTTGGTACACAGTTTACTCAAAACATATTCAATACTGTAGCAACTACAGTTAATGCGTTTGGTGCTGCACAGGCAATTAACATCGGTGCTACAAACGGTGCTACCTTAACATTAAATCCAGGAACACTTGTTGGTGCTAATGCAACACAGAATTTATATAACACCGTTGCCACTGTATTAAACTTTGCCGGCGCGGCAACTAACATTTACGCAGGTGCTTCAACAGGTATATTCTTAATTAACAATCCAACAGTAGGTGGTTCACAAACCACTGTTAACCTTTGGAATACAACTGCTACTACAGTTAACGCATTTGGTGCGGCCACTGCGATATCAATTGGTACATCAAGTGGTGCTACACTAACTTTAAATCCAGCAACTATAGTTGGTGCCAGTGCTACACAAAACTTGTTCAATACTGTAGCAACAACATTGAACATCGGCGGAGTAGCAACTAGTGTTAACGTTGGCGCATTGACAGGAAACTTTACTCACAATAATCCAACAATAATATTTGCTAACTCTAATCCAGTACTTGAAACATTAACAGCAGGTACAGTAAGTTTATTCAATACTACGGCTACTACAGTTAACGCATTTGGTGCCGCAACTTCAATAGGTATTGGTGCCGCAACAGGTACATTGACAATTGGTAACCCAACTGTGACAATGCCCAACGGAACAACATTGAATATAAACGGTACTAATCCAAGCATTGTATCAAGCAATGGCGGAACTGCTAGTGTATTCAACACTAACATAGCAACTGGTAATTTGTTTGGCGCGGCTACTAGCGTTACTATTGGAGCATCAAACGGTACTGTAAGTTTACCAGGTGCTAATTTTAATATTACAGGTATTAGTAATGCCCTTCAAACAGTTGGTGGAACTACACTTAATTTCTTTAATTCAAGTATTACAACTGCTTCTATATTCAATGCGGCTACAACTGTCTTAATTGGTGCTCTTAGTGGTACAACTTATATCAATAATACTTTAAATGCTACAGGTACAAACGTAAACGTAGTATTGAGTCCACAAGGTACAGGTGTTGTAACTATTAACCCAGCAACAGCAGGTTCTATTAATAACGTAAACATTGGTGGTTCAACTAGAGGTACTGGTAACTTTACAACATTAAATGCTAACCAGACAGTAACATTAAATCCTGCTAACTATAACGTTAATATTAGTCCAACAGGAACTGGTTCAGTAACAATGAATCCAGCAACTTTAAGTTATATTGACAATACCGCAGTAGGACAAACAACTGCTCAAGGTGGTCGATTCACTAACTTGACTGCTACAACTAGCGTAACATTTAACCCAAGTGGTGTTGTAACAATTAACCCAACTTCTTTGAGTTATATTGATAATACGGCTGTAGGTCAAAATACAGCGCAAGGTGGTAGATTTAGTGCGTTAACTGCTACAACTAGTGTAACATTTAACCCAAGTGGCAATATTACTATGAATCCTACCGGTACTATTAGTATTACTGGTCAAAGTTCATTAACATTAGGTTCGTCTGGTCAAACTACCACAGTAAATGGTAACATTACTGCCACAGTATCTGGACAAATAATTAATTTAAGTCCAGGTGGAGCAGGTTATGTAAACATTAACTCTGGTGCGACAGGTAGTATTACTAATATGAACATTGGTGCTAGTAACCCAGGAACTGGAGCATTTACTACACTAAGCGCAAATAACACAGTAAGTGGTGTTGGATTTACAAACTATTTTGCCAGTCCCCCAGCAATTGGTTTAACAGCACCTGCCGCTGGTAACTTTACTAATCTAACTGCTACAACCAACGTAGTGTTTGATGGTTCTGGTACTATTAACATGCAGCCATCCGGTGCTGTAACAATTAACCCAACTGCGCTAGGTACTATCAACAATATGTGGATAGGTAACACTACAGCAAGTACAGGTTCGTTTACAGCATTGTCAGCAAGTGGTACAATTAGTGGCGCTGGATTTACTACATATCTAGCAAGTCCTCCGGCAATTGGTGAAACAAGTGCTAATGCCGCTAAGTTTACATATCTAACCGCTACTAATGTTACTTCTAATTTAACAGGTAATGTACAAGCAACAGTAATTACTGCTACCAATACTGTAACAACAGGTGCGTTAGTATTAGGTTATCATCAAGTTACAGGTTCAAGTTATGCTATGTCAGGTACTGACAGTATTGTCGGCGTTAACTATGCCGGTGCTGTATCAATTACATTACCAGTAGGAACTGCTGGTCGTGTAGTATATGTTAAAGATGAAAGTGGTTTAGCAACAGTTAATACAATTACTGTTACTACAGTCTCTGGAACAATTGACGGACAATCAAGTGTTAATATTATTGCTAACTATGAATCATATGAATTCTATAGCAATGGTACAAACTGGTTCATTATTTAAAGGTAACAGATGTCATACATAGCGGCTAACCAAGCGTTAACAACAGGAAGCGTAGTTACATTTAGTACTGTATCGGGCGGTGCTTTATATGATAGCGGTGCTCGTGTAATTACAACTGCTACTGTAGCAACTGTATTACGCGGCGCAACAGGCAGTACTGGATTTATTGGGGCTACTGGCGCAACAGGCAGTACTGGACCCAACGGTGCTACAGGCAGTACCGGAGCAACTGGTTATCAAGGTTCTACAGGGGCAACAGGTCCATTAGGATATCAAGGTGCTACTGGAGCAACTGGCTATACAGGAGCAACTGGCAGTACTGGTGCCACAGGTTATCAAGGGGCCACAGGAACCGGCGGTCCTGTAGGAGCAACTGGTGCTACTGGCGCAACTGGTCCACAAGGTGCTACTGGAACAACAGGTCAAAATGGTGCCACTGGCGCTACTGGACCTACGTCAAGCAATCAACAATTATATACAACAAGTAATGTAACATTCAGTGAAATAAACACTCAAGGAATTTATACTGCTAATGGATCATTTGCTAGTCCGGGGTCAGGATCCTGGACAACTGTTGGGACTCTATCAAGTGCTGGGGCATATCTAGTTCATGCTTATATTCCAGGATATTCAGCAGGACCATCCAATTGGAGCGGTGTTTGGATGATAACTCACACTGGTGGTCCTAATCCTGCCTATGTATATACCTTTGTTACTTCTGGTGATATTCAATGCCAGGTTGTTTCGACTTCTACTGTTCAAATTTATTGTGGAGCCGGTACAGGACCAACAGTAAATTGGACTTGGCTCAGAATAGGTTAAAAAAATATGTCATACATTGCAGCCAATCAAGCATTAACAACTTCAAGTATTGTTACATTTAGTACTGTAACTAGTAATGCTGTATACGACAGTGGTGCTCGTGTCATCACAACCGCAACTATAGCAACTCAACTAAGAGGTGCTACAGGTAGTACAGGACCTGCGGCTACTATTACTATAGGTACAGTAACAACTGGTAGTGCTTCCGTAACTAACGTTGGTTCAGTAACCAGCGCAACACTAAACTTTTCAATACCACAAGGCGCAACTGGCGCAACTGGATTCATAGGTGCCACAGGTGCCACCGGAATACAAGGAACTACTGGTGTAACTGGCCCAATTGGCTATACCGGAGCCACCGGTGCGACAGGTAGTACTGGTGCGACAGGACCACAAGGTTCTACAGGATACATAGGAGCCACAGGTTCTACAGGAGCAACTGGATATATAGGAGCCACAGGTAGTACAGGGGCAACTGGATATATAGGAGCCACAGGCGCTACCGGAGTTGCTCCGTGGGTTACTAGTAGTACTAACATTTATTATAATACTGGTAATGTCGGCATTGGTGTGAATACCCCAACATACACTCTTAATGTTTCATATTCAGGAGCAGGATATATAGGTGGAGTAGTTATTGGACAAGTTAAAAACTCTAACAATTTTGCTACAGGATTAGTAGTCTTACATCAATTAGGACAATCACAAGGTTTTCAATTTTCTGGAAGCATTTATTGTAATAGTTGGACTGGCAATTCTTATAGTAACGTTAATATTCTTGTAGGATATAATAATGATTCAGTTTCTTGTCAGGTATTATCTTCAGCAACAAATTCAGTATCCCCTAGTGGTTTAATAATTTTACAGTTAGTTCAATTTACTTATAATACCGGAACTTACATAGGTATATATAGAAATGGTGGTGGAAATACCGGAGTAATGTATTTGAATGGATTTATGCAAAATGGGACAACTGTCGGATGGCCTTACGAAATTACCAGCGGATTTACCATAACAAATACTATAGCAACGCTAAACTAATATGTCGACTCTAAACCCTTACTACGTTGTAATAACTAACAAACAAAATAAAGATCAAATAGTATCTGAATTTACGTCAGGTGCCAATGCTCTTAATCGTGTAGTTACGATTACTAAACCTATGCCGTTAAGTGATCACAACATAGAAGCGTTACTTACACAAGCAGAAGCAGATATACTAAAAACTGATTCTCGAATGATTGATGTACATCTAGATCCAGAAGAATTTTTAGGAATTGTTAAACGTCATCACAATAGTGAGTCGGGTGTTTTTGATAATAGTCTAACTACCTGTACCAATACAATGATCAATTATGGATTGATACATTCTATTGATTCTACAAATCATTGGTCAACTGGCTATACATATACAGGTACATATACCTATCATTTAGACGGTACTGGTATTGATATTGTTATGATGGATACTGGAGTTGAACCCTATCATCCAGAATTTGCTGTAAACAATAACGGAACCGGTGGTACTAGAGTTATCGATTTAGATTGGACACAGTACGGTGTTAGTAGTGTACCAACTGGGGGATTCTTAGGTGACTGTGAAGGACACGGTAGTAACTGTGCTAGTATTGCCGCAGGTAATATTCGAGGATGGGCAAAGAATGCTCATATATACAGTTTAAGAATTGTTGAAGGTGATGTGTCCGGTACACAATACGATATTACCACTGGTGCTCAGTTGGGCATGGTCAACGAGTTAGAAGCATGGACAGCAATTAAAACGTGGCACCTAAGTAAAGTGGCCAATACTGGAACTACATTTAGACCAACAATAGTTAGTTGTAGTTACGGATATAATGACGGTTATTATGGCGGGCAAATGCAGTCTGTGAACTACAGAGGTACAACACATTCGCTAACAACCACAACAGGTGCTGGAGCAACCAATTACGGAACAATTGGAATAGCCAACGGCGGAGACGGAACATTTGGTTACAGATATTCTGCGATAGAAGCAGAAGTAACAAGTTGTCTAAATGCCGGAGTAATCATCGTAGGTGCCGCTGGCAACAACGCACACAAAATTGATGTACCAACTGGCACTGATTACAACAACTATATTGTACAATCAGACCAACCAGGTGTGTCCCGCTATTATCATAGAGGAATGACACCTAGCGCAGTTTCTGGTGTTATTTGTGTCGGAGCATTGGATAACACTTATACACAATACGATGCCAAGGCATTCTTTAGTTGTACCGGTCCTAGAGTAGATATTTTTGCTCCGGGAGTACAAATTATGGGTGCGTATGCTAATGCGAGATACTATACCAATGCCTCAATAGATCCTCGCAGTTCAGCAAGTACCAGTTCAAATTACACATTTTACCTAAATAAAATTTCCGGAACAAGTCAAGCAACTCCGCAGGTAACAGGAATACTGGCTTGTATCCTACAGGTTCGTCCGCAATTGACCGCCACTACTGCTTTAAGTTTCTTAACAGCAACATCATTTAAAAATCTAATGAATGAAAATGCTCTAGTTGGTTCTGGACTAGCATCAGAATACCCAAGTTGGGCAACTGGAACTTATACAAATCTAGCAAGTTTACAAGGCGCAGTAAATGGGCTAGTTTCATTACCTTTTAATTCCGCAGTTAGCCTCTCAGTAATTTAAGCAGGATAAATATTAATATGACAACAAGCCAAATAACAGCAACCAGTAGCCTTATTAATACTCTATACCCAGTAGCGGGTGTAGATAATGATACACAAGGTTTTAGAGATAATTTTGAATATATTCAAAATGCGCTTACTACTGCCTCAAATGAAATTAGTGATATCTATCTTCAATTAGATGCTGTTACTGCTACCAACACGACTACCATTCAATCTATTACATCGGCTGTTCTTAGTTCGATTGAAAGTGTATTGTCGACTTCAACAACAGTATCTTATGCCTTAGGAGCGCCTACAACATCAGCAGGCGGGCCCGGTGATACACAAGGTATGATTTTTGCTACCAGCACAACTCTTTATGTTTGCTATCAATCTTGGACTCAACCAGGTGACGTTCCTATTTGGACTAAGGTAACAACTACTTCCTGGTAATATGTTCAATCCCTTAGTAACTAATTTAAAAGATCTTAAAGATTCCGAAATCGAAGAAAAAATTCAAGAACTTGGTCGCAAGTATGCCATTGCTAGTCGTTCAATGGGAACAACTGTACCACAGCAAATTTCCGTAGTTTTAGAAATGTATCGAAACGAATTAACGGTACGCCAAAAGAAAGCCATGGACGATTTGGCAAAGAAAACCAATAAAGGCCTAGACGGCTTGATTAAAGTTAATTAAGGTGTTATACTGTACCAATGCGTACAGATAAATTCAAACAATTAATATTAAATGATGAGGATATTTTTACCGGATTGTATTCTGGTAAATTATCTAGTCTAAAAAATGTATTAGTTGAAGATGAAGAATTTGTCAAACAGTACAATAATGCTATTTCAACTAACGCAGATCCTTTACCAAAATTAACAGTATATAAAGAACCGGAAATCAGTATTGAAGATTTTGATAAATCTAATCAACGCAACTGGTTTATGCCCAAGGATTATTATCCAAATTTGTTAGAATATTTGTACGAACTGTGTGAAACTCCGGAACAAACAGATAGGGTAAGTTTAGAGTTAGAACTGTTTATCCAACATAATATGATGGACCTACTGTTTTATCTTAAATACTTAGTAGATACTATGCGTGAAAACAAGGTATTATGGGGTGTAGGTAGAGGCAGTAGTGTTGCTAGTTACGTTCTATACCTAATCGGTGTTCACAAAATAGACAGTATTAAATATGGGCTCGATATACACGAGTTCTTAAAAGGAGAAGAAAATGGCAAAGTATAAAACTATGATGGGCAAAACAATTGACATGGACCAATTACTTGGTAAAAATCAAACCATGCCCGCAGTAGGCAACGCAAAAATGAACGCTCGCGGAGACAAGTTAGGCGCAGGCGGAAAAGTTGTTAAAACACGCGAAGAACAAGTTGCGGCTTACTATGAAAACAATAAGGCGGCTCAAGCCTCAGTTAAAAGTCAGAAAGGCTAATAATGATAGTAAAAGGAAAATTGAAACCATTACATGATCGGGTACTAGTATCTGATATGGATTTTGGAGAACGTGTTCACAAAAGTGGACTCATCCTGGGCAGTGATAATGGTAAGACACAAGGCATCCATCCTCGATGGGGGAAGGTTTGGGCTGTAGGTCCAACACAAAAAGATGTTAAGGTCGGTGAATGGATCCTTATTGAGCATGGACGTTGGACACGCAAATTTGAAATCGAAAATGAAGATGGAACCGTTACAAGAATTCACGGTGTTGATCTCAATGCGATGCTAATGGTAGCAGACGAAAAGCCAGACGATATTATTTTTGGCAATTGAGTAAACAGGGACTTGACAGTCCCTGTTCTTCCCTCTATACTGTAGACATGATATTCAATAAAATAAGAGATCTCAAAGACAAGGGGCTAAAAATAGGAATTACATTTAGCCAATTTGATATGTTACACGCAGGACATATTGCCATGTTAAGTGAAGCAAAAAACCACTGCGATTACCTAATTGCCGGATTACAGAACGATGCTTCTTGGGATCGGCCAAATACAAAAAACCCTCCAATACAAAGTATTGTAGAAAGACAAATACAAGTTAGTGCTACACGATTTGTGGACGAACTTGTTATATATAATACAGAAAAAGACCTAGAAGACCTCTTGCTTATTCTTCCTGTTGATGTTAGAATTTTAGGTGTAGAATATAAAGACAAAGACTTTACAGGTAAAGCAATTTGTCAACAAAGAGGAATTGAATTGATCTTTAATGGTAGAGATCATTCATTTAGTTCTTCGAGTTTGCGTAAACGTGTAGCAGAAGCCGAAAGGAAAAATGGACCCACTAAAGCCTCCAAAAACGCTTAATATATATCAGTTGGTAAAACAAACTGGTATGTATTTTAGCCAATGTATCGGCGGTTCAACGTCTTCATTAGGCGCAGGTTTTTATCATACACTAATCGAAGCAGAACATCAAAGAACTATAGAAGTATTAAGAGAGTCAAACAACGTTTCAATTATTCATGTATTTGAAC
>Ga0316218_1001519_pt1 | contig 24742 bp, 27 predicted proteins | sample TBH18003metaG_FD_203634 | JGI IMG/M metagenome (GOLD analysis project Ga0316218, IMG submission 203634) | Freshwater microbial communities from Trout Bog Lake, Wisconsin, USA - TBH18003 | ecosystem: Environmental > Aquatic > Freshwater > Lake > Hypolimnion/Profundal zone | place: USA: Wisconsin...
TGGGCTGCTGGTGTCCATGGGCGCCCAACCCAGAGGACATCAAGGACGTCGAGTATGCCGAGACACAGCTCAACACCATGATGAAAAAATACAAGGACAACCAAGAGAAGAAGCGCGAGTACTATGAGCTGCGCAAGAACGACATGATGCAAAATGTCAAGATGCACGCTGATGCATCTGAGCAAAAGCCAAGCATTCAGCTGGTCTCACTCCTAGGAGATGCATCGGGACCCGAGCCCACCGTGGATGAGCTCAAGGCGGCCATTGACCAGCAAGACACTTGGACCAAACGTCAAGAGTCTGAGCCTGTTGAAAATAATGCAGCCCAAGAATAAATGAAGACGATTGTTATTTTATTGCTTTTCATAGGATTATTTTTTATAACCAATGGAATCTACGAGGAAAAGATCAAGAGTGTCGAGGACAATCCAAAGGTAGTCTATAAATTTATACCCCGCACATACTACGAGGAACAACTGTTTGATAACAGTGTGACGGATAAAATGAGCAACATGTTTAATACAAATGATCAACCATGGTTTATGCGGCAAATTGATGTGCCATCGACCAAGAACGGGACAATTCCTTGAAAAGTTGAAATATAAAGATATTAACATACCAATATCAAGTATACAGTACAATGGCCAAAGCAAAAGTAATTACAGAGCCTGTGAAAAAGGTGCCCAAAGTCAAGCCCACGTTTACAAAAGCAGGGCAAAAGTTCCAGACCCCCAAGAAAAGTGACTCACTCTATCGCTTCTACACCTCGACCCTCGTCCAGAAGAATGGCAATAGTGTCATGGCGCTCAAGTGGTGCGTCGAGCACGGTGTATTTGCACCAAAGCACTCGGCCAAGTACGAGGCCATGCTCAAGATGGCTCAGCTCTCGTTGAAAAAATAGGTGTAGAACTTTTTAAAAACCCACCATACTATACTCGATACATTGACTTTTCTTGTCATTTCTTCTTTCTTGACAGAGCAATCTCGTGCAAAGTGCCCTGTTTCCCCGCACCCATAGCAACGATCTTGTGCTGTGATAAACTCGTGTTCAATGAACCTCCGCATCCAAGGGTCCAACTCGATTGTGGAATATGATCCACCACGGACATTGTCTATTCCGAACCGGGCCATGTAAATTTTGGTAATCTTGTCCTCGTCAAAGGCATCGCAGTCTACATGTATTTCCACCACTGAAATGGGCCTATGGAGACATGTCCACGCTGTTGCACCGCCACGAAAGTGATTGGTGATGCGCCTTAGAGAGTTCTTAGTTTTACCCACGTAGTATTTGTCATTTTCGCAGGCCAAGACATAGATCTCAAACATGTTTGCCTGACTACAACATTACGACTAGTGTAATCCATAAATGAAAAATATCCGTGAATGAAGTAAGTAAATGGCACATCCCATAGATTTCAAGGATGAAGCGTGTGATATCCTTTTGGGCAAGGGGAAAATGTCAGACAGGGCATATCAAACCGCCCTCGGATTCATTCCGACAATGCGCATGAAAAAATGGAAGCCACGGCAGGGCACCGACTCTAACAAGACATTCTGCTACATGAACATTGATTCGACAAAAGACTACTGGTTCACTTTTCCCAACGACCGTGCGTGTAGCATGGGCCTCTTTGGTGATACGCCCATCATCAAACAAGTTTTTTCGAATGTCGAGTTGGACAATACGTCATCATTTCCATTTAACAAGTGTGTGTTCGAAGTGGACACCACCAATGTGAATGACACAACGCTAACCACATTTTGGAGCAACATTGATCAAATAGATTGTGCATCACTTTATGCAGGCTATCAGTACTCGAATGCCGTGTTGACAAACGAGATTGCCGAGTTGAACCAGATTAAACATTCGTGCAATGTGTTTTTACAACAGCTCAATGATAATATATCACACCTTTCGAATGTGGTCGTGAGTTGTAATGCTCAAATCGAATCTTTGGAGGAGCGCATTTACAACTTGGAACAAACAAATACAGGCATCTTGGAAAACTTGTATGTAACAGTGAATGCCATTGATGTGATAACGGCCCAGTATGGGGATTATAGAAAGAGCTGCGAGATCACGATCAATGCGTGGACACAGAGCAACACAGTCATGTTGGACAATGTGTATGCAGCGTCCAACTATGATGCACAGATGATTGTTATTAATAACCAATTGACAAAAAAACTCAGCGACCTTTGGGGTACTTACAGTGTGAATGTGGCATACACCGAAACCCTGAGTAACGAGTACATGACCATGTATAATAAAAATGTACAGTACATGTCATGGAATACAGACTTACAAGGCCAACTTACGTCGTGTAAAAACATAGTGGCCGATATCACAAATCAAACTAGACAATACACCAGCATGTATAACGGGGAGCAAAATAACAATGCGAATCTGAACAATCAATTAACTAAACTTACAGTTGCATTAAACGACTGTCAGTCCCAACTCAGTCAGTGCAGCACGACTCAGTCGGGATTAATTACGCAAAACGACCAGCTCATTGTTCGTTATCAACAATGTGAGGATGCACTCAATAAATGCATGGCAATTCAACAAGGTTTAATCTCCCAGAGCAACCAATTAGGTATTGCAATAGTGAATTGGCTACATACATATGTTAGGTGTGATGATATTATAAAGAGCATTGACAATGTAAAGACACAAATAGATGCAACTTCAAGCACCTGCCGTGTAACTGATCAAGCAATATATGATAAACTCCTCGCAGATACCAAGACGGTTCAAACTAAAGGAATGCTTGATAATGTAAATGCATGCGTTGCTGATGTGAATAATATTAGCATGTCTTTACCTGCTCAACCTGATGCAGGAACACCTCCTACATTACCCAAAGAGCATAATACACCTAGTGATGCATGGATACAATTTTGTGGTGATGGAAATTGTGATGGAGACTGGGTAACTGCACAAATACCCCCTGGTGATATTACTTGGACTATGATTACAGGGGCAGGAGCTGCAAATACAGGAGTATCAGCAGTCAGAATTCATAATGCATTTGCTCAATGCTATCATGGTGGAAATTTTGAAAACTATGCAGGAGATCTGGGACCCGGTCAGTTTTCAACACCCTTTGGAAACGATGACAATAGTATACATTCGGTCCGTCTACATCGATTAAAACACGATGTATTGCCATAACAATATACTCAAGTATATGTGTAAAAGTATTGTAGCTTCGATGCTGCGTCAATTCCAAACGTTTCATTATGACTTTGAGTACAACTCAAGTGTCCCCATCCATCTATTGTTACTGGCGTCGTACAATATTCAAAATTAAATAACGGTCGACTAGGACATTGCAAAGCATAATCCTGAGCTATACATCCACTAGGATTAAACCCACTAGTATATGGAACTATTGATCCTGCTTGTGTAAATACTACGTTAGATTTATTTGCGAGTGTTTGGTCTTCAATAGTTCCCATGTTGCAACACCAAGCTCCACCTCGCATACCATCAATATTACACCATCTGTTTGGCATATATGTTGAGCCAAGAGGACCATATTTATCGCACCATGATTGACCCTTACTCACAGCTTCTGACATTGTGTGTATTGGGCATGATTGACCTTTGTCACATGTTGCAAAAGTATACACATATTTATTTGGAGGATATGCTTGCTTCAGAACTTCTGCACGGATAGATGTAGCCTTTTCCTCACATGATTCTAATGATGTTGAACTAGTTGTGTTCATGTCATTTATCGTATTGGTAATATTGGCCTGTATGGATGATATGGATGTCGCTGCACTGTCACATTTATTTTTCATATCATTATGTGCATTTATATTATCTTGTAAATTTGCTTTCAAAGTGTCACAACTCAAGTAAATATAAACCGTGCGAACCCAATCAAAATAGTTGCACATAGTAGAAATTTGTGTATTCAATTCTGAATTCTTTGTCATACAAATAACATTATTACCTTGGCAATCATCCAAGGCCTTGGTATACCAAACAATGCTTTTATTCAACTGCACATTGATAGCTTGGCATGTTTGCAACTTGCTTGTACAACTCAATAAATTAGCATTTGTTGTAGTGACCATGTTTTGCAATGTTACGTCGGTGTTGTAAAGAGTTGTATACGTGTCGATGAGTTTGGTCAGTTTCTCTTGCAAGTCTTGTTTGCGGTAAAGACAGTTTGATAAATCAAAAGTCAGTTGGGTGTACGTTTGTTCATTTCCTGTCAAAATGGGTGAAATATAGTCCAGCTCGGCGCCAAGCTGGTTAGTATACGCCAATACTATATCGTTACAACTAGACAAGTTGCAATACGAATTAGAGTTTGTATTATATTTTTCTATTTGGCTAGCAATATCCGCATTGTAAACGTCATATTGTGACTTGTAATTATAATACGTGTTGGACAAGACCACCACTTGATTCTTGAATGTTGTTTGATATTTGGAAAAATCTGTCTGGATGTTGCCCAACACGATATTGGAAGCAGCAAGACGGTGACTATTTGTGTCGACCGTCTGTGTCAATGCTGTCACATTGGCATTGCAAGATACCACGATTTTGGATAAGTTTCCAATCACCTTGACCGCATTTTGCCGGCTCCTTTCAGCAGTTCCTATGTTGCATCCAAGCCCAAATATATCTTGTGCCAACATGTTGGACTGGAGTATGAGTTGCTGATACAACTCGACAATATAAGCATTTTGTCTTTGACAGGATGTGGCACCAACATTGCTCCAAAAGTCGTTCATGCGTGCAGTTGTCGCCTTGTTTTTATCTACAGAAAACACACATACATTCGGCTCCATTGTCGTGGTCGTTTGTTGCTGCTTGTCCATGAATACTGATGAAAACATAGGGCTAGCAAAATAGGCATCACTCTTGTCGCACTTGAGTCCTGACAACAGGCTGTCCATTTCGTTTGCAGGTAGATCATCTGCAACAAAGCAAAATTCCTTGTTACTTGTGGATGGATCCCCTGTCATGGGCTGCCACTTTTTAATGCGACCCGTGTCCAAATAAGCTTTTGAAATAACCACATTTTCGGGGGACATATTGGAATTGTCAAGGGCGTCGCATTTGTGAAAGCCCATTGTGTTTTTCAAATGTGCCATGGCCGGTCTTGACACGGACGCGAAATGTTCTGAATCCTTTACTCTTGTCTTGCTTGTCAAATAGTAAACAACTATTAGCAAAATTATGAACAAAACTATATTTGTCACCGTCGCGCGTAAGGACATTGCTCGGTTTACTAATGGCAAGGGAAATTTCTACAAAAAACACGGCATATGTTTTAGTACTTTGTCCTTTCTACAATAGTACTCGCTCATCTTTCACAGAATATGCCTCAACAAAGGCGCTCATGTCATTGGAGCAAAGAAGGGGAAGCGCTTGGTTGATCTTTCCATCACCCCAATTCCACCACGAAATTTCCAAGAGTGCTTTGACCGTCCCGGCGTGCTCTGTGAGGGTCCTCCGCCTCCGTCCGTCACACTCAGCATGTCGCAGGGGTAGGCTGTGCACACGTCCCCGCGCCTCATGGCGCGCGTCGCGAACACTCCGCGACCCTTGAGGCCGGCGGGACCCTCCCGCACCGGTGAGTCCTTGAGCAGCTCGCTCAGCGCTTCCACCATCCTTGTCGCCGATGCCACCTTCGCATTCGTCTCCGGCATTTTAGACACGCTCTGTGTCAACAACACGGACGTCATGTCGATGAGCTGGCTTACTGCCCCATGTCTTCTGCCCCCTCAAGTCAATTGTGCCCATCTCACACTTACTTTTTACCGCATATCTACTCATTATGCCCCATGTGGACTCACAAATCTATGCAATCGGCAGCCCTCAATTTACAGCACCGGGCATTGGGCTCTTCACAAACGCGTCCATCGTGCCGCTGTCCACCAACTCTTTGCACGCGCGAAGGAACCGGCTGTTGGCCTTGACCCTGTACGACTGCTCTACGACCGCCACCAGCTTGCGGCGGAGCATGTCGGGCGTCCCGCCGGGCAGCTCGACGTATGCCAACACCAACATGTGCCGGACAATCTCGGACTCAAGCATGCCCTGCACACACACACACCGCTGCTCATGGCGGTAAGCATACAGCGCACCCTCCCACATCGGAGGCATCGCATCGGCTGATGCTTGCACCGGTATCTCGCCGCACATGAACCCCTCGCTGTACGCCAGGTACTTCACGAGGTACATGTCACAGTACCGGTCCGCGATCAGCTCCTCGCCCGCCCGGTCCACAAAGTCCTCGAGTGTTGACACCCGGCAGCTGAACATCCAATGTTCCAGCCCGTGCTCGTTGCGCTTGCCGGTCTTCACTTGGCCGCACGCGATGGCCCGCTCCACGTCAGACCCCTGAAACGGCCCGATCGCCACTCCTCGCACGCACAGCGCCAGCACTCGCTCGCTCGGCTCGACCTCAAGCTCCGCTATGCCGTTCAGGTAGTACTCGACGCGCTGTGGGTGCCACACGTCGTCGTCGTCCGTGAACATCACCCAAGGGGCTCCACCCATTTGGAACCCCTCCCGGGGCACCCCGGAAGGGGGTACAAGGGGGCTTGCCCCCTTCACCAGCGACCGGTAGTACTGGAACTGGCTGTGGCGCTCGCCGACGTGCACCGTGATCCTCAGGTCCCCGCCACTCTCCCGCAGCAGCTGCTCGACAACGCGGGTCACCAGCGGGGCTATCCCGGCGTCGCACGACATCGACACCAACAACGGGCACGCATCACGGCTTGTCTGCGACCGCCAACTGCCCACCATGCCACGGAACGCCCTGAGCCGGGCCGTACCCCCCTCAGAGATGTGGGACGCGCATAGGGCGTGGAGACACACCATTTCCTGCTTTCCCATCCCAACACACTATGATTTATACCTCTCGATCTATGCAATCTACACCGTATATGCAACCTACGCCATCTATGCACCACCGAGCTACCCCCCCCCATCATACCTCCCGCCGCTCCTGCCGGGCGGTGCCTCCGATCTATGCACCACCGAGCTCCCCCAACCTACCTCCCGCCGCTCCCCCTGAGCCTGTGTTGTGTGTCAGCGCCTTTGTTTTGTGTCAGCGCCTTTTGAGAGGAGCTGGCCAGTGAGCGGGTGGGCGGGGCGGACGCACTGTGGGAAACCGCCGCGTTCAACCGCCGCATTTTTGAGTGTGGCATTCTTACAAAAAGAAATGCAGCTGAAAGCAGCACTCCACGATGTATGTGACAAGCCATGGGCTGGGGATGCTCGTACTGCGCACGTATTTGAAAAAGACACAGCCATATTTGGCAAAATAGTCACCATCGTCGACGGACCATTGACCGATGAATTTGCCTTCCCTGGAGTGTTTGTTGTTGATATACATCCTCCTGATACATCTATATTGCCACTTATACTGTCCAGATGGACACCTGTCAGCAAAAAACAGTACATAAAGATACGCGTTAATTAGGTGGGTTGCGAATGTCGGTGTGCCGTTTTGTGAACGTCGCATTGATGAACTGCATCCGTTCACCGGTGTCAATTGTGTACTCCACGCGAACGGTGTGCACATTCATATCATGGAGACCGGATACAGAGTTGTTGATTTTGATCTGATCAGAGGCCGTGAACTTGCTGGTAAATGCAGTCAACAAAGAAGATGTCTTGACCGAAGTCATGTCAAACTCCTCGAAACTGGTGATGGTTGCCATTTGTTGATGGGGAAAATACCACGATAGAATGTATATGTGCCGTTTGTAGCAAGAAAGGGTGCGGCACTCTGTATAATGTATGAATGTTACACCGGCTGTATAAGGAAAATGTGCGACAAAGGGGTGCGACACTTCTGGTCCCGGAGCTTGCTCGCCAGGGTTTACAGCCCCCAAAGTAGTACAACACCCGAGCTTCTTGAGTAGGTCCTATTCCCTTAAAGCCACGCCTGTTGGTGTAATCTTCTTCTTCTAGGTCTCGTGTCGCCCCGGGTCGCCCCCGAGCCGAATCGGCAGGTCAGGGGCTGTCCTTCCAAGCAGGTTCTTGGTCTGAGCTAAATAGGTGCTGCAGGGTAGCCCAGCTGGAGCGAGGCTGGGGGTCTTGGCGGTGTTCTTGGCAGTGAAACTCGCTTCATACAGGGGATTTCACACCCAACAGCCGATCGCGTACCCAACAGCCAATTCTCCAGCTCGTGATCTGCCGATCCAAACACTCACCCCCTTCTGCGCGTAACTCATTTCCTGTACATACACCATCACAAAAAAACAAAGGATGGTGGAAAACTCGTTTCACACCAGCGTTTCCGGACCCAACGGCCTTCCCGCAGGCAGCTCGCAGAGATTCAGCCCTGCGAGAGTCAGACAAGACGTGAGCGGTGGTGCGAAGCGGCCTGCATGCGGCAAGAGAGCCTGTGCATCCGAGTGTACGGGGCAAAGTCAATTCGACTCAATTCCTCGCACCTGAGCGCTGAGCACACACGGGCGAACTCGGTCTCCACCTCGGCGGTGGGCAGGGCAAGGAGCGGCAGGATGGCGTCGAAGGACAGACGCCGTCCGCTGCCAGTGGGCGGGACTTGCCGCATCCGAAAACATCCCAGGCAACCCTACAAATGGGTATGGGTTGCATCCTGCAACCATTGACCTTTACACATGAGTATTGGGTTGCATCCGGTGCTTCTGGATTCTGGACTGTAACCCCCCCCCATTCTCATTGGTCAGCGCGTCGGCCACCTCCGCCACCTTCAGCTTCTGCTTCAGCAGCCATCATGTTGGACAGGGTGCGAGCTCACCCCTTGGTAGCATTTCTCGAAAATCCAGGTAGCCTCTCCAACACCACACCACATCACACCACATCACTTTCACTTTGCCCTTTGCTCTCACACACTCATGTAAGGGGTGCGGGACACCGCTGGTCGGACCGGTAGCCTCCTGCGACTCTGGTAGCTGTTTTTCACGACCCCTCACCCATTCTCATGACCCATCTTCCTTGCCCCCTGTTGGACATTCTCTTCTAAGACTGACAAAAACTACCAAGACTACCACCCTCTCTCGCACACTGAAAACAAGTCTCATCCATCCGATGACGGCGGAGGGCTTGCTACCAGGAGGCTACCGACATGGGCTGCATGGTTCGCACGGCAACTTGATATGGCGTGCCGGGTTGCCACCCACAATCGAGTACGGGGCAACGGATTTTACCACGTGACTATTCGCAGCAATCACAGCACCATCTCCGATTGCAAGGCCGCCCATGATGGTGACGTTTTGCCCAATCCACACATCATTACCGATAATGGTATCCCCCTTGGTTGCCGGATGCCCTTGGCCGTTGAAATTTGTAAATACGTGTTGGTTGATGTGTCCAAAGGGATATGTCGTCACCCAATCCACCCGATGATTAGCGCACACATAGATCTTGCATCCTGCAGCAATGCTACAGAAGGAGCCAACCTCGACCTTGACATCCTGGTGTGGTATGATGAGACTTATCTCATTGTAGCCATACGAGTAGCGACCGCCTGTGATCATTTTATAAATGCTCAATCATAAAAAAATAACGGTTTTACTCGTACAAATCAATGAATATGTTGTGTATATGAGGGTTCATGGGGTATCCAAACGGCCACTTTTCCAGTAGCGAGGTCTTGTGCTTGTTTGTCCAGGGCCACCTCGTCCAATGACATGACCACGAATATATCACGCATTCCTGCAAATATAGCAATGTCATATTGCGCAAAATAGTCGATTACATTTTTACTTTGTACATACTTGTCTAGGAACCTGTCCGCAAGAACAGACCCAAACATACTGATGGATCCAACATGCTTCAGAATGCAAATGTGGATAGGTTTCATAAATGGCTTGATCTTTTCATACACGTCGATCTCATTTCCATGAGGTTCGATATCAATGACGACAATGTCGTATTTATTTTTGGGTAAATCAACAAGGTCGACACTGAATATATTAGCCGAAATGTGTTTCCACTCGCTTATATTTTTTTTCAATTTAGCAATTTGATCAGTTGGGACCACACTTTTGTCAATAGTCGCCAAGGACACATTGCTCATGTTCCAAAGCAAATTTGTTGTAGTCATGAGCGATCCGCATCCCACATCAAGGACATTGGCAGTGCCCAAATTCGCACCCAAACATAGGTAGAGATCTCTCTCGCGAATAGTAAGCTTGTATTTGCCATGCGTGTCGAGATATTCAGCTAGGTGGGGATTGTCAGTCGATATTTTTGTTTTTTCATAATCCTTTATTTTGTTGCTCTCCTTGACAGCGGCAATCAAAGCCGCTTGCATTTTCACAATACATTATAGCATTTGTGTCTTTATATGTCTATGAAACGACACAAGTAAATGTTTGTTTCCAAGCAAAATTTCTTTATATTTTCTTCATCATGAACTCGCCACCCCCTGCATTCAACACATACCCGATCCTCTCGTAAAACGTCCTTGCCCCCACACCCGAAATCACCGCCATCTTGTAATAATGGTGACGCCGTGCAATCGCCTCTGCCTCTGCCATGAGTCGCGATCCAAGTCCGCGGTGTTGCACGGCTAATCCCTTGTCCCCAACAAATGTGGATTGCGAATACACATGGAGCTCTCGCAACAATGCGGCCTGGTTCAGCTCCATGAACACCTTGTTGAATGCATTGTCAAGGCGCAACCTAGCAAATCCATAGAGGGTCTTGCCATCTTCTGACTCGGCCGAAATAAAGTACTCGTCACCGCCGCTGGCATTGTATTTGATGACATGGACCACATAGGACCCGTCCCACACAGCTGCCTTGTTTTCTCGACATCTGATACACTTGCAAATGACTCTTCCCGCACTAGACATTTCACTCTGTGCCTCCGGCCGCAATCCAACCATTTCCTTGCCACCACCCGCATAGATTGCCTCAGGAAAGAAATCACGGATGATTCTGTTGATACGGATAAACGGAAACATGAGCGACTTGACCTTGATCACGAGCTCTTTCACGAGCTGGTCCGAGTAGGGCACATATGATCCGTCCAAGAACCACTTTTCAATCTCGGTATAGGGCAGCACCGCAGTGGGGTAGATCTTGACCTGATCCACTTGAATATCCGGGTTGGCCAAGACGTACTCCTCATCGACAAAATGCGATCCCCTCACATGGCTCCGCACACCCAACAAGTTGTCAATCATCATGTCGTGATCCGCGGCGGGTGTTGCGCCCGGCAAATTCGGCATAAAGTGCCCGTCGATCTTGAACCCATTCTCCTTAAGCAACTTGATCGCTGTGACCGTCTTTTGGTGCGGACACTGCCGATTGTTCTTTTTCAGAATCGCATCGTCAATGTGCTGGATGCCCATCTGGATCCTGGTGCACCCCAGTTCTCGATACAACCGCAACTCAGAAGTGTTGATAGTATCTCCGCGGGTTTCAAACGTGATGCCAATGACTCGTGACTTGGCCACTGTGTTGATCTCTTTTTCTTGCTCTAGCGACAATGGCTCTCTCAAAGGCGTTGTGTCAGGGTCCCAGAACGTGTTGGCGGCATAAAAGATGTCACGGGCAAACTCGCGGCGGTACTCGACAGGATATGATGCAAACGTGCCACCCAACACCAATACCTCGAGCTTGCCCAGAGACGTGTGCCCAATGGAATAGAGCGCATTCAATCGGTCGTGCATCTGGGGAACACACTGGTGGTCGTTCCGGGTCGCTCGGAGGATACCGGGTTCGTTAAGAATGTAGGAACGGGGCTGGCCAGGCTGATTTGGGCAGAAATTACAGGAGAATGCGCAACTAAAAGGCTGCTTGACCCTGACCCCATCGCTTTCACGTGTATACTCGGGATAGGCCGTGGTGAAAACCGTGATGCTAGTGATGCCAGACCACGACTTGCACGGCTTGATCTGGAGCGCCTTGCACAAGCGCCCATCATTTGCCACATTGTGCTCGATGTGCCCTTGCTTGATGAGCAGTGTGTAGGCGTGGTAAATGTACGAGTTCTTCTCGACCAACTTGTGCTTGCGCTTTGTGGCACTAATATTGCGCCCGGCCAACAAATCCGCAACTAGATCCCTATATTTAATAGCGTCCTCTAGAGTTGGCTTGTTGATCTTGCGATGGACCATTTCCTGACCCCGCTTTTCCAACTCTTCAATGTCCATGATGCACGAGGACGACATTGTAAAAGACTTTGGAGAGTTTAGTACACTATGAAATATATCAAAACTCTTTATATAAAAAATAGAGTCATGTGCATTTTTCTATTGATTTTTTGATGCATAAATTAAAGGATTTAATTTCAACATTTTATTTGGATCTAGGCCTTTATTACGCAACTCTTGTTTAAAAAGAGAAAAACTGTAATCATAATTTTTTGATTCTTTCTTTCCACCTCCGGTATTCCCTTTAGTCACACTTACTTTTCCTAAAGGTTCAAAAATACACACTTCGGGATGTTGGAACCCTCCTTGATGATATGATGGCCATAGAGAAGGTGATATAATTCCATCAATATCATTGCTATATATGTGTTTTATTATTTTCACAAGTTCATCATCCAAATTACCAAACTCTCTAGACTGTATACTGTATCTATGCTTGTTCCCGAAGAATTCTGAGTAGTATTCAATTGTGTCTAACATTGATTGATCAACATGTTGCATTGACGGATATGTTCCTTGTAATGTTTGAGGTAGCTCCATCATTTGCATTTTAAAAGATGGAAGGCCTAATGGCACAAGATGCCTCCATTTGTCAGACTGCTTTAATTTTTTTTCAGAGTACAATGTATTTATCTTGTTCATGAAATCATTATGAAAATTTCCATTATTAATATCAATAAGTTTTAAGGGAACTTGTGGTTTTATACTATAAACATTTTTCGAATATTCGACTGATGTACCATAATCTAATGCACACCATAGAAATGTGTTGTGCAATACAAAAGGTTTTTTGTCACTTCCATGATATAGATCCCTATTGAATGATATTGTATATTCCATTGCTTTAGTATATGAAAGTTTTTTAAATAACTATGGTATGATGTGGACATAGAAATAGTGAAATATATCAAAATTCTATGTTTTAAAAGTAATGTCTTCTTGATTCAAAAAGTAGGGAAAATATTTTTTACGCCAGAGTTATTTTCACGTGGTCGGAATCAATATCGTTGTCGCGTAAAGAACGCCATAGTTTTCCACTTGCAAACTCGTGATTTTTTATTATGATCTCACAAGGACTTGTCATACAACGAAAATTATCAGTTGTTGCATCAACGTTTGTTGAAAACGGATGTCCTATTTTTTCATGAGCAACACATAGGTTACCCCGTCCAGGTGGAATACTTTTATTGTTTCTGTTGTCGAGTTGACTTTATTCACATGCGTATTTTACAACATACATATGGATAGAAAAAGTCCGCACTGGCTATTTTGAATCATGAACAAGTATACACATGGCACAACAACGCACATATAAACTCAAAAAGTCACCACCCGATTCCCGTGACAAGATGCATGCACCACTTCCAAAACTCGTACAATTGCCCACATCCGTTGACCTCCGACCCGCGATGCCACCTGTGCTTGACCAAGGTCAATTAGGCTCGTGCACAAGCAATGCAACAAGCAATGCCCTCCGCTACTTGCTCAAAAAAGAAAAGCGCATCGTGTTCCAACCGTCACGCCTATATATTTATTGGAACACGCGGGTCAACATAGAAGGTGTTGCAGGATCAGAAGATTCAGGCTGTTGCATTCGTGATGTATGCAAAGCTGTTCAAAAATATCATGCGTGTCAAGAGGTAGTATGGCCCTATGTTGAGTCACAATTTTCAGTTGCGCCCTCGCTACTTTCTTATAAGAATGCAAATCTATACCGTAATGTGTCCTATGCGAGTGTTTCCCAAGACCTTGTGATCATGCAAAAGACGTTGGCAAGTGGCTATCCTATTGTGGTGGGGATTCAGGTGTATGATAGCTTTGAAACCGATGCGGTTGCTGCCACCGGCCAAGTTCCGATGCCTGCTATTGCTACCGAGTCATGTTTGGGTGGTCACTGTGTCTTAATTGTAGGGTATGATACTGTCAAGGCATGTTTTATAGGGATGAATGCGTGGGGGACTGGATGGGGCGCCGCTGGCTACTTTTATATTCCGTTTGCCTACATGTTGAACCCGGATCTTGCGTCGGACTTTTGGGTGTTTACACTGTTTTGAAAAGTAAATTATAGTATTTTTTGATATGATTTTTTTTCTCACTCCTTGCAGAACTCGCCAAAGTATGCGCGCACTGCGTCGGGAGTCAGGTTCATGAACAACTTCTCATTCTTGACCAACTTGGCCCACGACACGTGCTTGGCCTTTCCGAAGCGGTATGTGTCCACAATCAGGGGCAAGGTAGTCTTCATCTCGTCAGTCCACTCGTGGCGAAAGGTCTTCTCCGACTTGGTCAGGGTGATCTTGTGCCGGTACATGTTGGTGACCTCGGTCATCTTCTTCCTCTCGAGCTTGACAGGAATCCGCAAGCTAGACTTGTTGAAGCCGATCGAGATGCGCTTGTAGTTGCGCACAGTCTTGGCCTCAGTGTTGGTGGCATATCCAGCCTTGTCCTTGACAATGACATAGAAGCCAAGGCTCTTGGCCAAAGTCACAATGTCATCAGTCAGCTTCTCGCTCTTCTGAACAATCTCGTAGGTGTTGCCAGTGCGGTGGCCGTCTGTATCAATTAGTCCAGCAAGCAGCTCGAGCCTGACCTCCACCGAGTTCTCCAAGTAGATCTTTGGGATGTGCTTGTTGTCGATCAGGTCGAGTTCACGCATGATTGTCTTCAACGGGTTCTTCTTTCCCCTTTCACACCCCACAATAGAGTACAACATACCAGTCTTTGTAGTAGGGAGTCCCATGCTCTTGCCAAACTCGGTGTAGTAGTCGATGATCTCTTTGTCAATGTTGGTGATAGATTGAAGTTGTACCATCCCCAAGCCAGCACCCTGTAAAATATCCGGGCAGGGGAACGTTTTGGGAAGGGTACTCAATCAAGGGCTGCACAAACGTAAAGTTCTTGACCACCTCGGCAGTAATGTCCTTGGCCTTGATCTCGATGATTGTCTCAAATGAGTTGGTGTTGTTCTTGGCATACCACTCATCAGCCAACTCCTTGGCAACTTCCTTCTCATAGGTCTGTACCTTCTTGCTATTGCTGAAATAAAAGTACTTGAGCGAGCGCTCGAGGTCCTTCCAACAGGTGACCCTGTAGGCTTCCTTGTCACTGCACAACTCAATCCTACCGGTCGCCTTGCTGTCAGGGGTAACATAAATGATATCATTGTCATCATACTCGACCATCTCCTGATGATTACCCAGATAGAGGATGGTCTTGGACATGATTGTTGAACTTTTGATGGCAGTGATCAAAAGCGACTTGTTGAATAGTAAATGTGGATATTATTTAAATCGATTTTTCCAGATTCAAGAATTTGCTACGTGATAGGCATGAAGTGCATTGGACGTGACGTGGCTATACAGGCTTTCGTTCTTGACCATCTCCTTCCACTGAACACGGTTGTTCTGGGTGTACTTGAGCGCAATGTCATGGAACTTGGCCTTCATTTCGTCAGTCCACACGTTTGACTTTTGCTTGCCATCCTTGACCAGCGATATGGGTGGGTACTGGACTACCCCTGCCTTGGAAATGTCAAAGTTCTTCTTGCTGACCAACACAGTGATCTTGGGAGTGTGGTAGGTGTTGTAGATCTTGACCCGCTTGTACACATAGGTCCCGCTCACCACCTTGTCGACAATCTGCGAGAAGAAGCCGAGGCCACGGGCCAAGTTGGCAATGTCCTTGGCCAGGTACTCGCTCTTGAGCACCACATCGTATACAGTCTTGTCCAGCTGCCCGATGCTGTCAATGATCCCACCGAGGAGCTCCAGGCGAATCTCCTTCGAGTTGGCCATGTAGATCTCGGGAATGCGCTTCGTGAGCTTCATAGTCTTGAACTTTGTAATATCGACGCTCTTGATATATTCGATGAGCTCAGGGTCCTTGACCTTGATCACCGGCAAGTCGTCAGCGCCCTTGGTCAGCCACATGCCCATCCAGCGTGCGTCAATCTCGACCTTTTGAACATCATAGTCGATGGAAGACTGGATGTACCTGAAGTCCTTGGCAATGTCCTCGGTAATGTCCTTGAACTCCACCTCGATGGGGTCGTAGATGTTGTTAGAGCTGTTCTCAGCCAGGTACACCTCGGCCTTTTCCTTGGCCGCAACCTTTCCAGCTTCGTCACTGGGACTGTAGCCGAATATCTCCACATGGTACTTGAAGCCGTTCCAACACCTGGCAATGTACTGACATCTATCGTTGTTAACCGAAACTATTCCACGGGCATTCGCTGTGGGAAACAGTTGCACAATGGCACTCTTGTCAGTCACCGACATGGTGATCTTGCAGTCGGCGCCAATGTAGAGCTTCATATTGCTGGATATCCTTTCCTTCTAACGTTTATATCGATTTTCAATTTTTTCACAATTCTAACACACTTGCCGCGGTGTGTGTAGGACGCCAAAATACATAGCTCATTTAATTAAAATGACACTCCAACTCAAGAAATTTGATATCACGACCATCTCTCAAGACTCAGTATGTGTATTCGTGGGGATGAGGCGAACAGGCAAAAGTATTTTGATTAAAGACCTGCTCTACTATAATCGTGACGTCCCAATAGCTACAGTAATATCAGGAACAGAGAGTGCCTCGCCATATTACGGGGATTTTCTTCCAAGTTTGTTTATTCATGACGAATATAGCCCCGATCTGTTGAAAAATGTTGTGGATCGCCAAAAGATAATCAAGCACAAGATGGCAAAGTCAAAAAAAAAAGGTAAAGAGTGTAATATCGACCCACGTGCAATTCTATTACTAGATGATTGCCTATATGATAGTTCATGGGCCAAGGACGTGAATATACGGTGTATGTTTATGAATGGTCGCCACTACAATATGCTTTTTTTATTGGCCATGCAATATCCTCTTGGCATTCCTCCAAATTTGCGTACCAATATAGATTATTCATTTATCCTTAGAGAGTGCAATTTTAACAATAGGCGCCGCATCTATGACAACTATGCATCGGTCTTTCCAACGTTTGAAATGTTTTGCACAGTGATGGACCAATGTACAAATGACTACGAAGTCCTTGTAATCAACAATAGTTGTAATAGCAACAGGATGCAGGACAAGGTATTTTGGTACAAGGCCGATCTCCACACAAACAATCCTTTCAAAGTTGGCGCCAAGGAGTTTTGGGATGCGCACTATCACAACCTGGCCCAACAAGAAAATGTGGATTCTGAAGACGAAGAAGACATGTTTGACGCATCACAATATATGAAAAAGAACAAGTGTCGGGTCAAGGTGAAGAAGACACATCATGCACGTGCGCGTTAATGTGTTGTAAACTGCGTAAAAGGACGATGTGCGACAGCACACAAGAACACGGCCACGGCTAACAACGTATTCCCTTGGTCTTTCAACACGAGAAGATTGATTGCCATTACCATGGCTGCAAACGCCATCCATATGAACCACTGCCCACGGGTTATTTCCAATTCGCCATAAAACGTGATTAAAAGCGATAGGACGATTGCTATGGGGAGGGAAATTGATGACAGGTCGAATGCCATTTTATTATTTTATCCATCTAATTTTAAAAATCAGGAAGACCTTTGATCATATTGTCAATGACCTCGTCCGTCCCAGAGTCGCTTGTGAAATAGAAAATAATAAAGGTAATAATGAAAGATATGACATAGGCACGGATAAAAGTCGCCCACGAACGGCACTTGACTGCAATGTCAACGCATGTTTCGTCTATTTCACGAGGTGCGTTCCACCACACGAGGGTGGCAACGATTCCCGACATGATGGCCGCGGAAAGCAGTTCATTCTTGATCATGAGCATTCTTTACAATTACATTTTTTTTTACTGATTTGTATTCAAACACAATTCAGAAGAAATCAAAAGATTTCAAAATGATAATTCAATGTAAAGGCAACATGCAATCAGGTAGAAAGCGTCGCAATCAACTTGTCAATAGCGGCGATTGCATTGATCGGCAGCACAGACTCGCCCAAAAGTGGCGAAATGACTTGTGAGCAGAGTTGATAATGTGCGACATTGTAGCAGTTAGCATTGTCCTTGAAGATCTTTTCAAGAGACTCCAAGACTTGAATGAACGCCTCGCGCACTTCAATAGGTGTAGTTGGCACCAGTGTACCCTTCAGCTTGACAACAACCGCGTCAAAATACTACAACAATCGATTTTTAGGGAGATTCAACATTTATAAGAAATAAGAAATGTACAAATAATGTCGAAAATCAAATGGAAAGCGCCTTGATCATGTCATCAATAGTTGTGATCGCATTGGCAGGAAGTACAGGTACACCCGAAAGGGGCGCAAGGACTTGATCGCAAATATCATAATGAACCATCTTGTACTCTTTCGTATTGGCAAATGTATCCTTGAGAGCCGTAAGAACTGTGATGAATGCCTGACGCATAATAGGTGCGGATGGCTCCAAAAGAGCATCGCTCAACTTGACAAGAGTGCCCATGGCGTTGAACTCGTTGACATACTTGCCAACACATGCATCTGTTGTCTTGGTGCAAGCATTGTTGCTCAACATGAATGAGGGTCCATGGCCAAGGCACTGAATAGGACAGCACAGGATGCGCCACAAGGTAGACCATGCAACACACGCACCACACAGGGGAACACAACACACAAACCCGCAAATACGGGTGGTCAATGGGTGCTTCTTGGGCACTGGTATGTTTTCTTCCTTTCCAAAGATGATGGCCAGGTAGTACGTGGTCACGGCAAAAAGATCAGAAATATTCATCGTGTAATTGCCTGATGAGTGATGCGTTTATGAAATTACTTCAACTTTCAATTTTATACCGAAAAAAGAAAAAGAAATCAAAGTAGGGTCAAGCTGAAAGCAGGACAATCATGGCGTCAATTGAGCCAACCGCTTCAGCAGGGAGCACAGCAGTACCAGCAAGGGATGTGACGATTTTCGTGCACAACTGGTAGTGGGCAATCGTATACACCATGGTATTATCCGTAAAGGCCTTTTTGAGCGACGTGAGAACATGAATAAACTCTTGACGCTCCTCGGGTGTGGATGGCCTTGACAAGACATCGCTCAACTTACACAGTGTTGCCTTGGTATTCACCTCGGCCACATATTGCTTTACACACGAATCAGTTGCATCTGTACAACCGTTGTTGCTCAACATGAACGAGGGACCGTGGCCAACACACTGAATCGGGCAACACAGGATGCGCCAAAGGGTGGACCACGCAACACATATACCACACATTGGGACACAGCATATGTACCCAAATATACGCGATGAAAGCGGATGCTTCTTGGGTTCTTCCATGGCTACCCCTGTTCCAAGGATGGCCGCGATAAAATACTTGGTGACGGTTGTAAGTTGAGCGAGCTTCATACTGTTTGCAAAAACTCTAATATTAAACTTTTCAATTTTTTGTTAGAAATTTAATGCATTGTTGACTTTAAATCGATGAATGCATGAAAAATGGAAAATTGATATAAAACCAAAAGAGTATGGACCTTCTTTAAACACAATACTATCTAATGATGGACGACATTGTGGCCAAGATCCTCAAGTTTATGCCGTTTGACGAGCAATACGAGACTGCTCTAGAGGTGTTGGGCAACAACAAGCCTCAGCTGGCCGAGTTTGAGGCTCGGAGGGACTATTCCGACCCTGCAATTTCCGAGGTCTTTGACAACTGGATGTTCTACAAGGGCACCCCTGTCGAAGGCGACTTTATCTACCAACTCAATGTACCCGTGACCAGCCTGTCCCAGCCGCTGCCCAAACAAAGCCTCTACAAGATCCCCGCCTGGCAGGAGCTCTACAACGGGGGCCATGTGGGTGACTACATGCTGCTGATCCAGAACATCATCAAGACACCCAAAGAGGACGCCGAGATTTCGCTAACCATTGCCAACGTCAAGGGCTCAACCACCAAGTTTGTCGCCACATTCGATGTGATGGCTTACGAGGGCCACCGCACCATCTTTGGAGAGGTCATTGCCAGTGGAACCAAGGTGATTGAGTTTTCAGAGGCCTGTGACATGTTCTTGGCCGAGGGTGAGATTGTCAAGCAAGGCAACTTTGGTGATGACGTCTCGTATGTCATCTATGAGGACGGGACCCGAGTGGAATACACCGACTCGCCAGAGTGCGAGTACGCCGACTACAAGTTTGGCATCAGCAAGGAAGTCATCGAGAGCATCCTCTTTTAGCTTCTAGCAAATCATCCATCCATTATATATGAAATGTACTCATTTCCTATTGCTCACTTTGACCCGTGGTGGCTTGAAAACACGAGGATTTAGATAATTCTTATAGGCTTGCATCGAATTATACTTGAATTTTTTGGAGCGCGAATGTGATTTCTTGTTTCTTGGTAATTTTACCTTTTCAACAAGTATTTCTTTTTCATTTTCCGAATCTGAATACTCACTTTCACTCTCACTTGAATCGGATTCAAATTCTGATTCAGATTCATTAAAATATTCTTCATCTAGTGATTCTGTATCTGCATCTTTAACCGACACTTGTTTAATTTCTGGATCATTCTGAGGCATGGGCTTCATTATAGACGGCAAGCGATCTATCTCGGATGGCCGTTCAACAAGCTGCCTAGGCTGGGCAATCACAACGTTACATTGCATATCTAAGGTTTTTGGATCTTGATCACAAACCAACTCCATAGGACCATTGGGTATAGGGTCATCAATAGTGGGAAGCGCGTTTTCGACGATGGTAGCCGTTGCCGCCAAGACAGTAGCTTTTGGTTTCATAGGTAGCCTCCTGATGGTCGCTTTTACTTCGGTCACGATTAGCTTTTCAATGCTCATGATATTTTTTTGATATTCGCTCTTGTTGACACGATGATAAAAGAGGATTGGCTTGGACCATATTTCCCGCGCAATATTCAAAAAGGCCGCAAAGACGAAATCCCGCGAGCTTATGTTATCCACTTCTTTGCCAAGAAGATCCTTGTTGATACGGCGCAACTCATCTAGGCCCTTGGTGACATTTCCTATCTTTTTGGTTTCTTCGTCCTTGCGTTGGGAGCTCCACAAGCTTATGTCGTGTAATTCCATTTGGAAATCCCGCAAAATAAGTTTATTTGATTTGTTATTTTTCAGTGCACGATTGTAAATTTCCATGAATGCATTTATAAACGGATGCTTCAACGAGTGCACCATGTCACTTATTAGTTCGTGTCTTTCGACTTCCGCCGCCATCTATAATAAAGCTTTACATTCCTATTCTATATTTTTCACGCATTAAGCCACGCTATGCAGGGATTGTGTAAAAGGGTTGCGCTTGAAAGGCTCCAAGATTTCCATGTCCAACCTGTCATCTGCTTCGGCCAGGTGTTGGCGTTCACGGGTCTCTCCGATGCGCGGCTTGTTGGTAAACTTGGTTTGGGGCATGGGACGCATCTCTACTTGCGGCTCGAGGACCGTCTTGCGAATGTCAAAGTCCTGGGGTGCTGCAACTTGTTTCTGACCCAAAGTAGTGGGCACACGATCCACCAACTCGCGTTGATTTTTAAACGTGGTATTATACACGTCATCATGTAGCGTTTGTGCCCCAGTTCCCTGGTCTGCAGCAGTGCCATAGTACTCTATTGACGTGGTCTGCTTCATGGTCTCTTTGGCTTCAAAGTTGGCATCCTTGTAACCCTCGCCTCCCTGACCAATCTGTCCACCACCGAAATAATCATTGTCTACGTACGAATCCTGTTGGGTACCCTTGATGTCAAACTCGAAAGCTGAATATTCTGCCTTGTTGGCAGGCCCGCTCACAAGTCCAAGATGGTCATCATCAGGAATGGTCTCGCGTATAGTGGTACGCATTGTGCCATCGGGATCAACAATTAGCCCCTTGTGGATGCCCTGGGTTGAAAAGTTGACATTGGTATCACCTAGGCCAAGCACAGTTTGCTTCAATGTGGGTTTCGTAGTGTCATCAGGGATATACGCCTTGGACCTTGTTTCTGCCGACCTCAGATTGGCAGGGTCTGTATCTTGCAACAAGGTTTCTTTGATAGTAGTAGGTGCTACATCATTGGGATCATAGGTTGTTCCCTTGAAAGTGTGTGCTGACATGTTCATCATCTCGGACTCTTGCAACATGGTCTGACGCCCAGTGGTACGTGCAACATCGGCAGGATCATAGACGGTGATACGTGTCGGCCCCTTGAGGTTGAACTGCTCGGTATCATGCAAGTTGGTTTCCTTGATTGTGGTGCGTGCGACATTATTAGGATCCCGAACAGTGATCTTGCTGGGGATCTGCGCCGAGAGTGAACCAAATTCGCGGGCGGCATCTGTGAAGAACTCTTTCTTACTTGTCTTGATAACATCCGCTATGGGGGCAACGAGGGCCTTGATCAAACTCTGGACGTTGCCCTTGTGAGTGCGAGTGGTGGTAACGTCACGCTCGTTGGCATAGACTTGGACAGACGCCTTTCCGTAATCGCTGGTGCCCGCCCCAGCTTTCACGTTGGCCGCCGAGTAATCACATAGAACGGCACGGGAGCTTGGCTGGACACTTGCACGTTCTTCCATACCCCTGTTCACATAAGCCGACCCCGAGTAATTTTGGGTGGCAGTGGTGCGACGATTGGTCTCTTTGGCGTCCACTTGGGAACGTTGCTTGTCCTTGAGTTGCGCACCGGTGGTCTTCATGTAGCGATCCGGAGAATTCTCATAAAACGTGTCGGGGAGGCGCTTGACCACTTCGGGAGTGAGGACACGGTTCTTGCCTTTTTGACCATCGATGACACGCCCTTCTACCCCACCCAACTTGGGATTTGTTAAAGTACGAAGCTCGTCGACGTTTTTAAAGGCCGGCCTCAATAGATCTTGAGTGTTTGTTTGTTGATAACCGCCCATGGGGTTGGCACTATACCCTTCACCACCAAGACCGGGCCCCACACGGATCTGCTCAAATGGTAGAACGTTCTTTTGGGCCATTGGTTTGGCCACACGTGCTTGAAGATCGGACAGTGTTTCGGGATTAAAGCCCTTGACATTTGCCTCGGGTACAAACATTCCTGCAATTTCTTTTTTACGAAATGTGAGATCGTTGGTGGTGCCAAATGCCTCCATAATGTGACGATTGCCACCAGGCTCCAAGTTCTGTGTCACGGTGCCGCGGACAAAGGGCATCATGTTGGCATGGCTAAAGTCGGTGGGCAAGCCAGTTAGCTCTGATACAGGACCACCCGATTTGGTAACAGACTCGACCACCCCCGTATTGTGTTTTTTCACTTGTTGTGCTTCTTCCTTTCGCACACGTTGGGTCATTTGGCTATTGTAAATGGACTTCATAGACGGCTTTTGGCCTGGTGTCATATTATTGCGTTTGGCCGGAATCTGACGGGGCTTTTTTTGATTGACTAGATAGCCAATGCCTAAAAGGGACAAGACCACATAAGCTTCAATCATTTTACAAATTCCCTGTATAAAAAAATGGAGCAACTCTCCACTCACATGCAAAAATAAATATCAAAATACGCCCGCCCGTATACTCATGCTTACGCTTTAGCGTATTGTGCATACGTGTTGCATTTGCGCCAAGTGGTCGAGGGCATATCCGTGTTGGCCGTCATGCACGATTCAGGATTATAGGCAATGACAGCATCCGACGCGTTCATGGCCGGTAGTGCGGCAAGTGGATTCAAGGGTGTGGGTAGGCAAGGGCGGTGGTTATCCTTGACAACGAGTCTATTGTTAATGTTGTAATCAAAGGGCATGAGCGCTTTTTCTTGGGGGTCTTTACACAGCCACTCCCAACGGTTCCAGCCTGTGCCTCGCAGAGTGCAAGGCGGGTTGCTGAGACGTGTGTCCTCTTGGGGCCGTACAGTCACGCATTCCTGAACATTGGTCAGTGTGCAAAATGGCCTATCCGAGGGCATGTACTTTCCGGTAGGGCAGTTGGTGGCCCGGCGATTCATGATGCGCAACTCGCTATCCACATCGATCAGAGGGCGATCACTGCATGTCGAGTCACCGAGAGAGGACCGGACAACATTGGCAAGGCGCATGCTAGGATCGTTGGTGTAGCAAGCCCGGCAGTCGTTGCGTGGCGTGTTCAGCTGATAGTCACCGGAGCCCACGGATTGTTTCAAGTTTGTACTATATGTGCAAGTGTCATAGTTGAGTCGGGTATTGAAACTCATTCTTTATTCTAGGTATAGACAAGAAAATATTCTATTTTTGTTTGACTTTTTTATACATTTTCAAAACATAGCAAGGTCAAGGTCGATCAAAGGTTGCATGACATGTGAAAAACGCAGTTTTTTATTTGTTATCATTGCCCATACAATGCGGTGAAGTTCATGTTTCAATTTGCTCTCGGGAATTATATTTACAAACATGTCGAGCATTATTAAAATATCTTCAACTATATGGTGTGTTCTATGATGATCATCTATAGAACCTCTACCAAAATCAATAAATAATGGATGAACCCCTTGTGTTTCAAATGTATATGTTTTGTTTTCCTTTTTGAATGTCTTGATACTGTCCGTACAATTTAAAATGAAAACAGTAGAGTTGTATAATAAAGTTTTCTTTTTAATAAATAATGTACGCTGTAGATTTTAGAAAGGCTGTTCTACAAATGTATCATTACTTTCAAAG
>Ga0316218_1001534_pt1 | contig 24541 bp, 23 predicted proteins | sample TBH18003metaG_FD_203634 | JGI IMG/M metagenome (GOLD analysis project Ga0316218, IMG submission 203634) | Freshwater microbial communities from Trout Bog Lake, Wisconsin, USA - TBH18003 | ecosystem: Environmental > Aquatic > Freshwater > Lake > Hypolimnion/Profundal zone | place: USA: Wisconsin...
AAAGTGTTTTGAATATGATCAAGTCCTCACATTTATGTGTGAGGACTTTTTTAATCACTCAAACACAACATACAATCCAATAAAAATAATCGAAACACCTACAAAAGTGATCCCATATAAAACCAAACTATACCATTCAGGAAATACTTGTAAGATTGTCAACACACAACTTAAAAATCCGAGAAAGGCACCAACAGACATTAAAACAAATCCTTTGAACTGTTTTTTGGCATTGCGTTGCTTTTTAAATTCTTTAATATAACGTGTTATGTCATCTTCATTCACCCCTTTTTGTTTTAATTCAACCTCAAGGGATTCTAACGAAAGATTGTTCGTTACCCAATCTTTAATAATAGATTGATGGATTGAAGAATTCAAAGACATGGCAATCTTTTTATGAATTATTTTCCAATTTCACTTTTCAAATACATTATCAAAATAGAAAAAAATATCCAAAGAAAAAATCAGAGGCTATTTTTTAAGAAGAAATAAAATAGGAATATCTAATCTTTTATGCCAAGATGTTTCTGTATGATCTGCACCAACAAATTCTTTTGTTATCCAATTATTATTGGTAAATCCTTTTGTGTTCATGATAGTATCCACCTGCATTTGAAAAGGTTTATACAAGGTATCTAATGTTTTACTGCCGTAATCAAAATAGACTTTATGATTTTTAGGGGAAGGTAAATGAGTTCGTAAATAGCCAATAATTGCACCTGGTAAGGGATTGTTTGCAGCTGTAAATAAGCCGGTCCAATGAGTAGATAAACATGCAGCTCCGCCAAATACCTGCGGATATTCGCATAGAGCATAAATAGAAATCAATCCACCCATGCTTGAACCGATAATAAAAGTATGTTGTTGATCTTTTAAAGTAGAGAAATGTGCATCAATAAATGGTTTTAATTCTTGTACAATAAATTTCAAATAATTATCTGAATTGATCTTTGTTGTAAACACATGTTGATTACCATAGCTAATGATATTATACAAATAGTCTTGTTTTTCTTTTGGTAAATTTTCAAAGGGTTTTTGCGGTAAGTATTCGCTGTGCCTGATCTCTCCTCCATTTGAAATACCTACTGCAATACAGTCTTTAATTTTTTGCTCGCTTAATAATTTGTTCAATACTTCATCAACGCCCCATGTCTGATGAGTCCAAATAATCGATGAATCAAAAAGTGCTTTGCCGTCGTGCATGTAAATAACAGCATACTTTTTCTTCGGATCATATCCGGCAGGCAGCCATACATCCACATCACGGGCAATTACAAAAGAAGATTTAAATTTTTCAAAATGCTCAATCTTTCCAAAAGATACTTTCGGTATTTGTGCAATCAAATTTTCCGTAAACAGGATGAAGAAGAACAGAATAATATTTTTCATTCAGTCAATTTATCAAGGTTAATTTATCGCTTTCTTTTTTTATAGTTGTACAATTTATCTGCTTTTTGTACCAATGAAATAAATTCCTGTTGAATGCGGCTATTTGGATCTGCAGCAGCAGTTGCAATTTTTAAAACATCATCATAAGAATAATTTTTTGCAAAATCAGAATGCTTTAATAAACTGCCAAACATTGAAACTGAAGCGGTAAATCTATATACAGGCGCTGCTTCGTAAAAATTTTGTACTTCATAAGGCACGGTAAATTTTTGTGATACGGGATTTTTTGTATCCGGTATTTTATATTGCAGATGTAATGTTGCAATAGCCGCAGCGCTATCTTTTATTTCTTTCTGAGGCTCTATTTCAAATATAGCAACTGTACTATGTCCGCTGCCAACTTCACCACCTTCCAATTCACTGCTGCTGTCACTGTTCGCGTTCTTAGTATTATCAAAGCCAATGAGTCTGTATTTTTTTACAATCGATGAATTAAAACCAACATTAATAAATGCATCATTGGCTACCGCATATAAAGTTTGAGTAAATTCTGTTACCAATAATTTTTCCGCTTCGTTAATATTATCCAAATAAGCAGAGTTGCCATTTCCTTTTTTAGCAAGCGATTCTAATTTACTGTCTTTATAATTTCCCATGCCAACACCAATGCAGGTTAAATAAATACCACTTTGTTTTTGAATGGTAATAAGATCTTCTAATTGTTTCTCGGAGGTTTGCCCAACATTAAAATCGCCATCGGTTGCTAATATTACTCTGTTGTTTCCATTTTTAATAAAAGCATGTTTGGCAACGTCGTATGCAGTTCTGATGGCACCTTCGCCTGGTGTATCTCCATCAGCAATTAATGAATCTAATACATTATTTATTTTTTCTTTATCTGCTCCGCTGGTTGGTCTTAATGGCACACCTACATAACCACCATAGGTAACAATAGATACGGTATCTTTTGCCCTTAAATTCTCTACCAATAATTTAAATGCAGATTGCAGCAAAGGAAGTCTGTTCGGGCGTTCCATTGAACCGGATACATCAATCAGGAAAACCAGATTACTTGGTGGTACTGCATCTAAATTTAATTTGGGTGCTGTTAAATGGATAAACAATAATTGATTATTGGTATTCCATGGGCAAGAAGTAATTTTTGAGGTACATACAAATTGATTGGTTGAATTATTTGTTTGATGATCAGAAAAATTAAAATAGTTGAGCATCTCTTCAATGCGAACAGCATCTGTAGGAACATTCATTTCATTCGAAATAAATCGACGAATATTACTGTAAGAAGCTTTATCAATATTCAATCCAAACCCCGTTTCAGGATATGCAGCTGCATCAATAAAATTGTTTTCAACTAAGCTGCTGTAACTTTCGCCCAATACAGAGAACATTGAAGCTTTCTCAGTCAATAAATTTTTTGTTCTTGATGATAATTTATTTTTAGTTGCATTGGCTGTTGCGGGTAACATTTTGATCGTGAGGATTTGATACAACCTCGTATCCACTGCTTTTTTAAAAGTTTCGAAACCTTCCATGCTTAAAGTAATCGTATCCACTGCAACAGAAGTAGGTAAGCCAAATAAACCTGACTCTCCTGAATAAAAAGGATATCTGCCTTTAGAACTAAGATTGATTTTAACGCCTTGCAATAAATTGCCTTTTTCATCTTTTATTTCGCCACGTAAATAATATTGGCTGAGTAAAGATGAATTTATGATGATAAAAAGGATGGCAAGCAAAACCTTTTTCATGTAATGCCAAGGGTTGATGTCTCAAGATAACGATTATACAGACTAAACTAATATGATGAATATCAGTTTAAGATAATATTAGTCATTGTGTAGCTGATAAATTTCAGGAATATTTCTTCCAAATCCATCATAATCTAATCCGTAACCTAATACAAATTTATTGGGAATAGAAAAGCAACAATAATCAATAGGGATATCGAATTCTGTGGCTTCGGGCTTATGTAATAATATCGCCACTTTTAATGATGCTGGCTGCTGATTTTTGATTTGCGGTAAGAAACTATGCATGGTTTTACCGGTATCAATAATATCTTCTAAAATTACTACATGTCTGCCGGTAATATTGGCATCCAAGCCAATAGAAGTAATCACATGGCCGGTTGATTGTGTGCCTTTATAAGAAGCCAATTTAATGAAACAGATCTCTGCCATAATGGAAAGTTCTTTAAAAAGGTCTGCAGCAAAAATGAAAGAGCCATTTAAAATTGCAATGAAAACAGGATTTTTTCCTTCGTATTCTTTATTTAGTTGTGCTGCCATTTCTTTTATTTTATTATGAATGGTAGCTTCTGAAATAAAGGGGACAAAAGTTTTATCTAATACTTTAATAGAAGTTGCAGACATGGTTACTTATTTGGAATTGTTATTGATTTTACTGCTTGTTACTGAGATTGTTTTAGGTATTAGCGGTGCACTGTTGCGCAAATAAATTTTTTCACCCGGCAATGGTTGCATGTTTTTCTTTAAGCCATTGTATGCCAAAATGTTTTCTAAGCGAACGCCTTCTTTCTGACTGATATCATATAAACTTTCATCTGTTGATACAATATGAAAATCGGTATTTCCTTTTTTAGATTTCTTTTCTAAAAATATTAAGGATGGATTTTCTAAAATATCAACATCACTCATGTCATTAAATTCAAACAACCTGTTTAAAGCAATATCATATTCATTTGCTAAGGCGAGGAGAGAAGTGCCAGCTTTTGCAAACAAAACTTTTGTATGATTGATGAAGAAAATTCCATCAGGATAATTATTAACTGTTGATGTATTGTTGTTATTCTTTCTTGATACCGGTGTAATTCTGGTGTCTTCTGTTTCTCTCTCTGTTTCATGAACATTTATTACAACAGACTTTTTAACTTCCCTGGTATTGGAACTTTCCTGCGATTCATTGTTTGCAGATGCTGTATTGTTTTGATCATTCAATAAATAATGATCTTTATTATTTAAAACCAATAATGTATATTGATTTAAATTATAATCATTGATCACTTTCATTAATTTCTGCGGATAATCTTTCTCTGTTGCATAACCTGCTTTCTTTAAGCCATATGCCCATCCCTGGTAATCAGACGGATCCAATTTAAACAAATCAACATAATATGGTCTGTTTTTTAAAAAGTCTGAATGATCTTTAAAGGATGCTTCTGCATTGGGGTAACTTCTGAAACATTCATGCTTTGCATCATCATCATGATATACTTTTTCACCTGTCCATTCTGTTTTACACTTGATACCAAAATGATTATTGGATTGGATGCACAAATCACTTTCGCCATACTGTGATTCTAAAATTCCTTGTGCTAATGTAATGGCTGCGGGAACACCACTGCGAACCATTTCGCTCATCGCAATGGCTTTGTATTTATTGATGTAAGCTTCGCCTTTTTCTTTTTGAGCAAAAGAAAAATGGATCAATAAGCAACTTGTTACAGTAAAAATAATTTTCTTCAACATCACATTTTTTTTCTGATCATTAATAAACCATCTCTTAACGTAACCAACACTTTTTCTGTTCTTTCATCTGCACGAACATATTCATTGAATGCATGAATGGCTTTGGCATTTTTACCCGAAATATTTTCTTCCAACACCTGACCATGGAATAATACATTATCTGCAATCATCAATCCTTTATCATTCAATCTCGGCAAAACAAGCTCATAATATTGCAAATAATTTGTTTTATCGGCATCAATAAAAACCATATCCCAAACAAAAGGCAATGATGGAATAATCTCCATTGCATTACCGGTGTGCAAATGTATTTTCTTATTTAATTCCGATCTGCTAAAATTTATCCTTGCGGTGTTAGCATCTTCCTCTCTTAATTCCAATGTATGTAATTCTCCATCCGGTTGCAAGCCCTGTGCTAAACACAGGGCACTGTAGCCCGTAAATGTGCCTATTTCCAAAACGTATTTGGGTTGAAGAATAGTGCTAATAAAACTTAAAAATTTTCCCTGCACCGGACTGCTGAGCATATGTGCATGCGGATGATGTTGTACCGTATGTTCTTGTATCTCGCCCAATAATGCATCATCCGGTGAAGTAATGTTTGCTGCATATTGTTCTGCCAACGGATGAATTAGTTCCATTTAACAAAAGTAAGAGAAATGTCTTTAGAGAGAAGGCATCATATAATTTGTTCCACCACAACAGCTGTTCCGTAAGCCAATACTTCTGTTAAACCGTTCATAACTTCATTGGCATCATAACGCATATTAATAATGGCATTACAACCCAATGCTTTTCCATGATCTATCATTAATTGTAAAGATTCTTCTCTGGCTGTTTCACACAATTCTGTATAAATACTGCTTCTTCCACCAAATAAGGTCATTACGCCACCGGCAATATTACCCACAATACTTCTGGAACGAACAGTAATACCTCGTACCAGACCTAATTGCTTGGTGATGCGATAACCTTCTAATGCATTACTGGTGGTGATTAAAATGGATTGAGGCATAAAATGTTTTTAATATTGTGATTTATTTGTCAAGATAATAAAGTTGATTAAAAAATCCTTTAACTAATAAAATAATCATTATTTAATCATAAAGCCGGATCATGGACATCCTAAAAGCAGTATCTGATCTTTTGAAATGATTTCCGGTATATCTTTTAATTCTCTTGTTCTATTGCTTGAAATGAATATGGTTTTCCTTTTGCAGGCTGTATTAATATAGCCTATACCTAAAGCCAGTAATTCTTTAAAGATCCTTTAGCCATAATCGCTGTTTGAGTAACACTAAACGGACGTTCACAGGTACTCGTTTTATTTCTTCTTCAGTTTGTATCTTATATGTGTTGTCAAATCGGAAGGTATCACCTCCTCGATGTGAAGCTCATATTTGTCTTTATCAATACTGTCAAAAAGCCGGATGCCGCTACCTAAAAAAACAGGTGCAATATGAATCAAAAACTCGTCTACCAGGCCTGCATTTAAAAATTGCTGAATAGTGTTTGCACCACCTTGTATTCTTATGTCCTTTCCTTTAGCCGATTGTCTTGCCTTTTCCAAAGCGGTTTCTATTCCATCATTTATAAAATAAAAAATTGTACTTCCTTCTTGAATCCATGGCTCTCGTTTTTCGTGTGTCAAAACATAAACGTCAGCTTTGTAAAGGTTGTTTGGCCAGCTGACTGCACCTTCCTCAAACATTCGTTTTCCCATAATGAATGCGCCTGTTCTTGCAATAGTATTTCTGATGATTTTCCCGTCAGCTCCATCTTCTTTTCCTCCCTCAAAACCTAGATATTCCCAAAAAGCTTTTTGATTAAACATCCAGGAATGAATTTTCCCTGAAACCCCGCCCATTGGATTTTGAGGGCTTCTGTTATCGCCGGCAAAAAAGCCGTCAAGTGATATTCCGCTGTCAAAGATTATTTTACTCATAATATGAGTTGATTATTTTATAATTTGGCTTATCAGGTACACTGAGAATGACCTTTTGTAGTTGGAACCATTAAAAATGGTAACGCCTGAATTATTGCTGTTTTTTGATTCTTTGCTGAAATTAAGAAACAAAGCTAAATTTTTAACCGTATAATCCGTATAAAAATAAAGCAGAATTACAAATGTTAAAGCAATTTTTGACAAGCTCCAATAATCCCTCCCAATGTTGCTCATGGTTTTAAAACAGGTTTGAATTTAATAAGTTGTCTAATTGAAATACGAAAAAATTTTGTTAGAGTAGTTGAAAGTTTATATTTAAATGCAAAGGAAAAAACCAAAGCAGAGCGTTAAAGATTAAAAGGTTTCTCGCAATTAGCAACTCCCACCCGCTTATAATCATTTTATTTTTCTGCGGAATGGGAGATCATCCACAATCCAATAAAAGTTAGTGCACCATTGATCACCAATAATTCTATGCCAATTTCAAAAGAGCCAAAAATTAGTTTTTGATATTTATCTAAGAAGAAACAAATAGTAGGTGCAGCAATGCAAACGATCGGCACCAATTTATCAGTCACTTTTCTTTTTAATAAAATACCGAATGTAAATAAACCCAATAATGGTCCGTATGTGTAAGATGCTACTTTTAAAATAATACCGATCATGCTTTGATCATTGATCCATTTATAGATCATCACAAACAATAAAAAAATAAATGCAAAAATTAAATGAATGCGATGGCGAATTTTTTTCTTTTGCGCATCACTTATCTGTGTATTGCGTTGTATGCCCAGTATATCAATACAAAAAGTAGAAGTTAATGCCGTAATAGCACCATCGGCACTGGGAAATAATGCAGAGATTAATGCAATAATAAATATCACAGAAACAATATGCGGCATATGGTTTAATGCAATTGCCGGAAATAATTTATCGCCAATTTCAGTCACATGCTCCTGTGCCGCATATAAATACAATAGTCCGCCAAGGAACAAGAATATTAAAATAACGATGGCCAGAATAAAACCTAATGACAATACATTCTTTTGCGAATCTTTCAATGTTTTTACAGAGATGTTTTTTTGCATCATTTCCTGATCCATGCCCGTCATGGTTACAGTAATAAATGCGCCTGCAATAATTTGTTTTACAAAAAATAATTTGCTGTTAGGATTAATAAAGAAAATTTTGGAGTAACCTTTATCGCTCATGGCTTGTATGCTGTCTATAAAACCAAGATGCATATTACTCATTATGTAGCCTACACAAATAATTAAACCTAATAACATACAAGTGGTTTGTAAAGTATCGGTCCATACAATGGTTTTTACACCACCTTCATAAGTGTATAATAAAATCATCAGTAAAATAATCATTGTAGTTAACCAGAACGGAACATGAAAGCTTTGCAGAATGGCATCTTGTAAAATATTTACTACTAGATACAATCTTGCTGTGGCGCCCACAATTCTTGATAAAATAAAAATAGAAGCACCGGTCTTATAGGAAATAAAACCCAATCTATTTTGCAGGTAATCATAAATAGAAGTCAAATTTAATTTATAATACAATGGCAATAACACATAAGCGATGGTTATATAACCAACAATATAACCAAGTGTTACCTGAAAATAAGCGAATGATTCTTTTGCAACTGCACCGGGCACACTAACGAAAGTTACACCACTTAATGATGTGCCCAACATTCCAAAAGCTACCAATACCCAATTACTGCTTCGGTTGCCGATGAAAAACGATTCATTATTACTATTGCGACCTGTATACCATGCAACAATTAAAAGGATTAAAAAATAGCCAATGACAAAAGAAAATAATAATAACGGCGACATAAGCTTTGGTTGATGAATAATGCGACAAGTTAAAACTTTATGCGAAACAGTTGTAAGTTTATCAGTCAATAAATAAATTTATTGTTTATTATTGAAAAAACTAACGCAATGGATTGTAAAAGCATGGCTGTTTTTTGTGGAAGTAAACCCGGTAATAATACTTTGTTTATTGCGCATGCAAAAGAATTAGGTGCATTACTCGCTAAAAATAATATTATATTAATTTATGGCGGAGGTGGTGTAGGACTAATGGGCGCTCTTGCAAATGCTGCTTTGGATAATAATGGTAAAGTAATAGGAGTGATACCGCAAATTTTATTAGAGTGGGAACAAGAGCATAAAGGTGTGACAGAATTAAAAGTAGTGAGTGATATGCATGTAAGAAAAAAAACCATGTATGAATTGAGCGATGCAGCCATCATTTTACCGGGTGGTAATGGAACATTGGATGAATTGTTTGAATTGATTACATGGAATACATTAAAAATTCATGAGAAGAAAATTTATATTCTTAATTCAGCCGGATACTATAATCATTTAATTGCTCATCTTGATAATATGATGGAGCAGGGCTATTTATACGAAGATTGGAAAAAAAGAATCACCGTTGTTGATACACCAACAGCTATCTTTTCTTAGAAGGTTTTAAATAAAAACCAAATCCGCCTCTAAACACCGGTAATAAATTTCCGCTGTAATCGCGATAAGGTGAATTGGCATTATTCAAAACATCCACCATTAATACAATATAAGAATAATGACTGGCGATAAATTTACCGCCATAGCCAATACCGGTTAACAAACTTGCAGCACCGGTATTACTGGTAATATTGCCGGTGTTGTTGATGTTTTGAGAATACTGGATAAAATTATATTCCGGTTGAACTTGAATGAATAAAAAATTCACCGGCCAAAATCTTGCAAATATACCTGCACCGTAATTAAATGTTTTGTATTTAATGCTATTGCTATAAATGTCTGTATAATTTTGTGTGGTATAATTAATATTCAATGCAACACCTGCATCAAAATATTGATTGAAGCTATATCCGATTTCGGGATTAGCGCCAATGCTAAATCCGCCGGAGCCGCCACCTAGTCCAATACTGCCACCAATAAAAATATTTTCTTGTTTAAAGCCACTGCTCTGTGGCGTATTGCCGTTGTACTGCTGTGAAAAAGAATACAAAACCGATAACAATAGTAAAGCACTACTAAGAATTATTTTTTTCATTTGATTAATTAAGAAGTGAAATTAAGTCATCCGTTAATATCGAAAATCTTTCCGGCATTTAAAATATTGTTAGGATCGAATACTTTTTTGATGGCTCTCATCAATTCCAGATTCTTTTCTTTAAAAACAATATTCATATAACCTTTCTGAATTAAACCAATACCATGTTCGCCGCTGATGGTTCCGCCCAATGAATATACCAAATCAAATAAAGCTCGTAATGCAGTATTCATTTTTTCATTACCAAAACTATTTTTTATTTCAGGATCATTAATGCGAATATGTAAGTTGCCATCACCCGCATGTCCGTAACAAACTGCATGAAAACCATATTGTTTGCCTAATTCTTTTACACCACGGATTAATTTTGGCAATTCTGCTCTGGGAACAACCGTATCTTCTTCAATTGTATAACCACTTGATTTAACTGCTTCAGCAACACGTCTTCTTAATTTCCAAAGCTCTGCTTTTTGTTGGGCATCATCCGCAAAAAACATTTCACCAGATTCAAATGTTGTTAAGAGCTCTGCAATGGCTTCCATATTACTCATTAAAACATCCATGTTATTTCCATCCACTTCAATAATTAAATGAGCGGCGATATCGTCATTAACTGGAACAGCAGTGCTGTCAACCATTTTACTAACAATCTTCAATGCATCTATTTCAATTAACTCCAAAGCACTAGGAATAAAACCTGAACGGAATATTGCGCTAACAGCTTCGCTTGCTTTTTCTAAAGAAGCAAATGGAGCCAGCATTAATAAATCGTATTTAGGAAATGGAATTAATTTAAGAACGATTTTCGTGACAATACCCAATGTACCCTCACTGCCGACCAGTAGTTGCGTAAGATTATAGCCAGTTGAATTTTTTAAAACATTGGCACCAGTCCAAATAATTTCTCCGGTTGGCAAAACAACTTCTAAATTTAAAACATAATCTTTAACTACACCATATTTTACTGCTTTCGGACCGCCACTATTCTCAGCAATATTTCCACCAATAAAACAAGAACCTCTACTGCTTGGATCGGGCGGATAAAACAACCCTTTTTCTTTCACTGCATTTTGTAAAACTTCAGTAATAACACCCGGTTCAACAGTTACTTGCAAATTGCGTTCATCAATTTCTAAAATTGCGTTCAATCTTTCTGTTGATAATAATACACCACCTAAATGAGGTAATGCGCCACCACTTAAACCTGTACCGGCACCACGCGGTGTTACCGGGATTAGATCTTCATTGCAAATTTTTATAATGGCCGCAATTTCTTCAGGCGTTCTGGGCTTTAACACGACTTCAGGTAAGTATATTAGTTTTTCAGTTTCATCATGACCATAATGATGGAGGCTTTCTTCATCGGCCAAAACAAAATCGGTTCCAACAATTTCTTTAAATTCTTCCAACCTTTTAACACTAATCAAACCTTTTGTTTCTTTCACTTGCATTACTCAATTTTTGGTAAAAATAAAGCCTTGTGGTGAGATAGAATAGTGACTATCAAAATTTTAAATGCCTGCTATAGTTTTTTTATAAAAAGGGAATGGATACTTTGAATTATTTCAAAGAATTAACAAATAATGAAGAATATTTAAATCGGCAACGATTGCACTAAATATTTATTAATGTGTACAAATCACATGAAGTGTATTTTAGAATTTATTTAATCACTATGTTTGCAAACTAACTAATGACCGTTAGCATATGATACTTTCCACTATCTCATTTCCTGCCGAAAAACTAAAAGCCTTGGGCTTATCTGAAAAACTCGAATTACACTATCAATTAAGTGCAACAGAATTAACCGATCAAACGTTATTAAAAGGACAGGGTGTATTAAATGATACAGGAGCACTTTGTATCAATACAGGTGAATTTACCGGGCGCAGTCCGAAAGATAAGTTCATTGTAAGAGATGCTATGACGGAGCAAACAATTGATTGGGGCGGGTTCAATAATCCCATCGAAGAAAAATATTTTCTTCAGTTGAAAAACAAATTGATTCAACATTTAAACAGCAAAAAAGAGGTTTGGGTACGAGATGGCTATGCATGTGCAGATGGGGAACATCGTTTAAATATTCGAGTGATCAATGAAAATGCCTGGAGCAATTTGTTTGCATACAATATGTTCCTTCGTCCATCGGAAGAAGAATTAGACAACTTTGAACCCGATTGGCATATTATTCAGGCACCGGAGTTTAAAGCGGATGCTTCCGTGGATGGAACGCGTCAACATAATTTCGCAATTGTTTCTTTCACCCATAAAATGATCATCATTGGCGGAACGGGTTATACGGGTGAGATGAAAAAAGGGATCTTTACTATTTTAAATTATATCCTTCCGTATGAGCACCAAGTATTAAGCATGCATTGCAGTGCCAATATGGGAGAAGCCGGTGATGTGGCGATCTTTTTTGGATTAAGCGGAACAGGTAAAACAACGTTGAGCGCCGATCCGAACAGGAAATTAATTGGTGATGATGAACATGGATGGAATGATAACAGTGTATTTAATTTTGAAGGCGGTTGTTATGCAAAGACGATTGACTTATGTAAAGAAAAAGAACCGGAGATATTTAATGCCATCAGGCCCGGTGCATTGGTAGAGAATGTTGGATTTTTTGAAAACAGCAATCAAATCGATTTTTCGAATAAAAAAATCACCGAAAATACCCGTGTTAGTTATCCGTTAGACTTTATCAGTAATGCCTTAGAACCGAGTATCGGCGGACTTCCTAAAAATGTGTTTTTCCTGACCTGCGATGCATATGGAGTATTGCCGCCGATCAGTAAATTAAATGCAGGTCAGGCAATGTATCAATTCATATCGGGATACACCGCAAAAGTAGCAGGAACAGAAGCGGGAGTAAAAGAGCCGCAAGCAACATTCAGTGCTTGTTTTGGTGCGCCGTTTCTTCCCTTGCACCCGGGTTATTATGCAAAGATGTTAGGAGAGAAGATGAGAGCGCATAAAGTAAATGTTTGGATGGTAAATACCGGATGGAGCGGAGGGTGTTATGGAGTAGGCAACCGAATGAAATTAAACTATACTAGAGCCATGATTACTGCGGCATTGAATGGTGAACTGGATCATGTGCAATATGAACTGCATCCTGTGTTTGGAATGATGATGCCGAAGCTTTGTCCGGGTGTTCCGCAAAATATGTTACATCCAAGATATACCTGGGCTGATAGAACAGCCTATGATCAACAAGCCAAACAATTAGCACAACTATTTATCAAGAATTTTGAGAAATATGCTGCAGGTGTTGATGCAGAAATATTAGCTGCTGCACCCAAAATATAATTGCTTATAATTTCTTCCGAATACTCTTCGGAATGTTTGGGTCTCTTCGATTGCTCTGACAAATGAGGAACCCCGCTTTTTTAGCGGGGTTTTTATTTTTTAATGATGAAAATAAATTTCATTTTTTATTTTCAGTAAAACTATCATTAAAATGAGTAGCAGAAAAAATTTCAATACATCAAAAGTGCCTCGAATGACGGAAGTATTTCCTCAGGCTGTAATTACCGATAATTTTATTTTTATTTCCGGCACTACCGGGTTTGATCCTGTTACAGGTAAATTAAGTGAAAGTTTTGAAGATCAGGCTAGGCAAGCATTTGCAAATATTAAAATTATTTTGGAAGAACCCGGCAGCAATATGAGTAAAATAGTTAAAACAACGGTTTGGATGGTTACAGGAAATGACTTTAGTATTGTAAATAAAATTTATACTGAATTTTTTCCTGATAATGCACCTGCAAGAAGTACACCACAAGTAATGCCTTTTCCTGCCGGCATTTTAATATCGGTTGAATGTATTGCGCAGATATAAAATTATCAAAACAATCCGTATAACTGACCATCTACTTTACTGATAATCTCTCCGAAATGTTCTTCATTTTCGGCAAACTTATTTTTATCGCAATCAATAATTAATAAAGGACCTTCTTTATAAGCCTCAATCCATTTATTATAATATTCATTCAGCTTCTTTAAATAATCCAAACGAATATTTTCTTCGTACTCTCTGCCGCGCTTTTGTATTTGTGCCACTAAGGTTGGAACAGATGCTTTTAAATAGATAAGCATGTCCGGCGGTTGTACCATTGTTTTTAATGTTTGAAAGAATAAAAAATAATTTTCAAAATCACGTTTACTCATCAAACCCATATCATGTAAATTGGGAGCGAAGATGTGTGCATCTTCATAAATAGTTCTGTCCTGAATGACTGTTTCAGTACCATGTTGAATCTCTAATAATTGATTTAAACGGCTATTTAAAAAATATATCTGCAAATTAAAACTCCAACGAGGCATGTCCTCGTAAAAGTCCATCAGGTACGGGTTGTGGTCCACATCTTCAAATTGAGGAATCCATTTATAATGTTTACTCAACATTTCAGTTAATGTGGTTTTGCCGGCGCCGATATTGCCTGCAACAGCTACGTGCTTTGGTTTTTTGGGTTTTGCCATTTTCTATAGAGTAACAATGTTCAAGATAAGGAAAACAAGATACATAAACTTTTAAAAGCGATGCAACTTATCTTAATAATTCATGCCGATAGCATTTCTTACTTCAGTTAAAGTTGCTGTTGCACTTGTTCTTGCTTTTTCAGCTCCCTGATGAATGATTTTTTTTAATAATTGAGTATTGTTTTGAATGTCTGCTGCTTTCTCACGAATGGGTTTAATAAATTGCACCATGTCTTCCGCTAATTGTTTTTTTAGATCACCATAACGGATTGTACAGTTATTAAAATCATCTTCAAACTTTTTTACGGTAGATTCCGCACTGACTAAATTCAATAAAGTAAAAATGTTTTCGATGTATTCAGGTTTAATGCTGTTTTTTTCTGTTGGCCCGCTATCTGTTTTAGCTTTCATTATTTTTTTACGGATAAGATCATCATCATCTGCGAGATATAAAGTGTTCATTTGATTCTCACTTTTACTCATCTTTCCATTGCCATCTAAACTCATGATTTTCACTAACTCACTTCCAAAATTAAAAGCTTGCGGTGCAGGAAAAACATTGCCATAACGATAATTAAAACGTTCTGCAAAATTTCTTGCCATTTCTAAATGTTGCTCCTGATCCTTTCCTACAGGCACTTTTACTGCACGATGTATTAATATATCAGAAGCCATCAATACTGGATAGGTTAATAATCCCGCATTCACATTTTCAGGCTGTAATCTCACTTTCTCTTTAAAGGTTGTTGTTTTTTCCAACTCACCTTTATACGCTAACATATTCAAATACAAATACAATTCCGCAATTTCAGGAACATCGCTTTGTACATACAAAGCTACTTTATCAGGATCTAATCCGCAGGCAATATTTTCAGCGATCACTCTGTGTACACTACTCTGTAATTCTTTGGTATCAGGATGTGTGGTTAATGAATGCCAGTTGGCTACAAAAAAATAACAGTTATATTCATCCTGCATACGTACATAATTACGCATGGCTCCAAAATAATTACCAAGGTGTAAAAAACCTGTTGGTCTAATACCACTTAAAACAACCTCTTTTTTCATACATGGCGAAGATAAGTGTAGTGTGTATTGAGTGAGAAATATTTTTTTAAAATGATAAATTGATCAATATCATTAAGGCTTTACTGAATCATATACCACAACTTTGCTCCATAAATGTTTACAATTATCGATAAACATTACATGAATGGGATGATGCTGATATATTTCTTCCGCTTCTTTATTATTAAAAACAGCTAACCATGAAAAATGATAAGATGTTTCGATTACTTCTCTGTTGGTATCAGCGGGAACACCAATATGAAATTGCTGAATATTTGGTACCGTACTTAATAGTTGCAGGCCTTTTAACATGGCAGCCTGTGCTTCCTCATTTTCAGGTTGATGCAACCAAAAATAAACATGATGAATAAAATCAAATTTCATTTCCATTGTGTTCTGTTTAATTGTATTGATTCACTGTTTCCCTTGCGCTAATATATAGTGATTTCCGAACCAATATTTCCTGTTACGTTTTCTTTCTTAAGAATCGACAGCCTTATTTTAATATTTCTTAATTTTATAATCATATAAATTTAATTGCATGAAAATTATTTTATTGTGCTCTTTTTCCATAATGTACTTATTCAGCATTGCTCAGGTTTCCTCATCTGGCAATCTGGTAAATAATGAAGGTGCATCCCTCAAGTATTACGAGATGTACGATAATGCAGGAAATAAGATAAAGAATTCAGGAGAGGATGGAGTAAATGGTACTCCGATGCTGAGAGAAAATTGGGCCAGCGGTGTTTTAAAACTTAAAAATGGTAAAGAATTTATTGATACTTCGATGAATTTTTCTTTGTTTGAGAACAAACTGTTTTTTAGGAAAGAAAATAGGGTATTCATTGTATCGCTTCCGATAACTGAATTCGTACTTACTTATCATACAGATGGAAACAGGGAAGAGAAGTTTCATTTTAAAAATGGCTATCCTTCATACGATAAGAAAGATGCTTCCACTTTTTATGAAATAAAGTTTGCCGGTAAAGTATTGGAGTTATTAAAATGGGAACAAAAAAAAGTTCAGGAGAATTTCAGTTACGGTAGTGTAAGGGAATGGGAATTTAAATTGTTTCAGCAATGGTATATCTATGATTCAAGAACGGATCGGATGTATAGTATCGATCATACTTTTAAAACATTGAAAGCTGCTTCTGCTGCCTATGCTAATTCAATAGATGCATATCTGGCGGTACATCATAAAGTCAATCAGAACAGCGACAGTGAACTGATGGCATTGGTTGCTGAAATGGATAGTAAATTAGGCGAAGGCAATTAAAAAAATGTGGATGCTTTTGTACACTTATTTATACTCACTAAAAATCTTACGTAAGGTATCTGCAATCTCACCCAGTGTGCAATAATTTTCTACGGCTTCAATTACATGTGGCATTAAGTTATTACCATCTTTCGCGGCAACAGAAATATTTTGTAAACAATTTTTAACTTTACTAATATCTCTTTTACTTTTTAATTGGTTCAATTTATCTATTTGAATCTGTCTAATACTATCATCAATTTTAAATGAAGGAATAGCATTTTCTTTATCAATCGAAAACTTATTTACGCCTACAATAATTTTTTCATTGCTTTCAATCTGCCGTTGATACTCATAAGCACTTTTGGCAATTTCATCTTGTATAAATCCTTGTTCAATCGCATTAACACTTCCTCCCATGATATCAATCTTTGCAATTAAGTCCAAAGCTTTTTGCTCAACTTCATTGGTTAATGTTTCAATATAATAACTTCCTGCCAGGGGATCAACAGTATCAACTACGCCACTTTCATTCGCCACAATTTGTTGTGTTCTCAATGCAATTCTTGCTGCTTCTTCTGTGGGTAAGTTCAATGCTTCATCATAACCATTAGTATGTAAACTTTGTGTACCTCCTAATACTGCTGCTAAAGTTTGGATAGTAACACGTGCAATATTATTTAGTGGTTGCTGTGCAGTTAAAGTGCTGCCTCCTGTTTGTGTATGAAATCTCAGCATCATGGCTTTTTCTTCAGTGGCACCTAATTCTTTCATCATCTTTGCCCACATTCTTCTAGCTGCTCTGAACTTGGCTACTTCTTCAAATAAATTATTATGTGCGTTGAAGAAAAAAGACAAACGCTTGCCAAATACATTAATATCCAAACCCTTATCCAGTGCAGCTTTCACATAAGCTTTGCCATTGCTTAAGGTAAAGGCAATTTCCTGAACCGCCGTGCTTCCCGCTTCACGAATATGATATCCGGAAATAGAAATAGTATTCCATTTGGGTAATTCTTTTGCACACCATTCAAAAATATCCGTGATGATACGCATAGAAGGTTTAGGCGGATAAATATAAGTTCCTCTTGCAGCATACTCTTTTAAAATATCATTTTGAATGGTACCTGTTATTTTTTTAAGATCAGCGCCTTGTTGTTTTGCTAATGCAACATAAAATGCCAATAAAATAAAACCGGTGGCATTGATGGTCATAGAAGTGGAAACATCTTCTAATTTTATCCCTGCAAATAAAGTTTGCATGTCTTCAATACTATCAATAGCAACACCTACTTTACCTACTTCACCTTCAGATAATATATGATCGCTGTCATAACCGATTTGTGTGGGCAAATCAAATGCAACACTTAATCCGCTTACACCTTGTGATAATAAATAATGATATCTTTTGTTGCTTTCCTCTGCAGTTGAAAAACCTGCGTACTGTCGCATCGTCCATAATTTTCCTCGATACATATCTGGCTGAATGCCTCTTGTAAATGGAAAATTTCCCGGTTGTTCATTTTCATTTGCAGGGATAGAAGAGGAATCGTAAAACGCTTTTATTTCTATACCACTATCTGTAAATATTTTTTTCATACGCAATATTTTTCCTGAGCATTTAAACAAAGAGGTAGAATTTTTTATAACAAGTTCTTTGCTTCATTGCTTAATAAGGCATTCACCTGATCATTTAAATTTTGCGAACCGTTTAAAAAATCTAAAATGGCTTTATTTAAATCAAGTGCATTTGCTTCAATTGGTAATGCCGTTGCAATTTGATTAACCAATAGCATGTTTTGGTCTTTTAAATTCTTAACAGCAGTCCATACATCGGCACTTACATAAATTTGTTGCGTTATATTGTAATCAAATTCTTGTCGGATATTTTGTATAAGTATCATTTGCATTTCTCTTGCAGATATTTGCGCTGAACCTAATCTGGAAATTAAATTCGGTAAGGCAATTCTATCTACCAACAAAGTCAAACGTTCATAAGCCTGTAAACGCATTTGCCTGGTATTGTTGTCAATACTTTTTTCTTCGGTTTTGGAAAGCTTGCGGTTCCAGAAAAAGACATATCCTAAAAAAACTGCTATCAGTAAGGCAATGATGATACTTAAAGAGATGTTGATATTATCCATTCCTTTTGTTTTTACAAATATAAGTCCGCTGCAGTGAAAAAGAGGTTTTCCTCCAATCGTAAGAATAGATTGATATTCCTCGATAAAACTGTTTTATTTTTGTGTTCTAAATGTTGAAAGATGGAAACAATAACAACAGCTCCGGTTTCTTTTACAGCTTCGGCTATTGAAGAAATTAAAAGATTAATGAATGAAGGTGGGTTTGACACTAATTCAAAGTTGCGAGTAGGCGTGAAGGGTGGCGGTTGCAGTGGTATGACTTATGTGTTAGGATTTGATGCACAGCAATCTGATGATGAAGTATACGAATTTGAAGGAGTATCTTTTATCATGAATAAAAGCCATGGCTTGTATTTATATGGAATGCAAATTGATTGGCAAGATGGATTGAACAGCAGAGGCTTTACTTTCAATAATCCCAATGCAAGTAAAACTTGCGGTTGCGGAACTTCTTTTGCAGTATAACAATTCAAATTAAAACCATTATAAAAAAAGTCATCTCATAAAGATGACTTTTTTATATTTCAATATGAAAACGTATTGCAACAATATGCACAGGCCCACGATCTTTATTGTATGCGGGATGCATTGCAAATTGATAATCCGGTGAAACAAATAATTTCTTCCAAACATTCCATGAATAATACGCTTCAATGATTTGTTCATGGCCATAATTCAATCTGCCATCACCAATAATAAATCCGTAGCCACCATTTGCTAAATAGGTTCTGTGGTCGTTTGAAAGACCATTGTTTACATAAGCAATACCGGCAAAATCTTTTTTTCTTTTCCAAATACTTCCATCGAATTGAAATCCGGTGGCAAAACTTCTGTCGATTTCGGTAAAAGCAAAAGTCTCATTCTTGCCATCATTCCAACTGTAATTGATATAATGGTGTACTTTATTTAAATGATTGTCTACACTGATATAAAAACCGGTTTTCGTTCTGCCATAAGCCCTGGTACTGATTACGTCGGGTGCACTGAAAGATGCCAATCCATTTTTTATTGCTTCAGCATAATTACCCATATGAGCAATATTTTGATAAATACCTAAAGAGCCATCTATGTAAAACCTATCGTTGGTATAGATCAGTTTTTTCTTTTCAAATTCAATAATCATACCCATTGCCTTGTTCCATATGAATTGTAATTCCGGTCCGTTCGCTTCCATTGGAACAGTCGTTAATGCACCACGCAAATGAAAATCATGATAAATGTATTGAGCCACCATGCCCATTGTATAACCACGGGTATTTGCAGGATAATCCCATGAACCGCTACCCATTAATGCCCAGTTTAGAAACTGTACCCGAGGGTCATTGCATATTTCAGAGGCATCAAAAAAATCTGACAAAGAAAATTTTCCTAATGCAATTGAAAAATAATCTGCGTAAGTTGTTTCTCTGATTTGATTTTGATCATCTTCCACATTTTCTTTTCTCTGGGTTAGCGGCAATCGTTGTTCTATATATAAGCGGGCTATATATGGTTGAGGTTTCGGGTCTCCCACACGATAGATTTCGCCGTTAGAAAAACCTGCTAAACCAAGTGTTTGACTGAATCCGTAACCACCTGCAGCTTCAGGGTCAAATACAATGTATGTATTTTTAAAAGGTTTATAATTAATAAAGAAAGTACTCGTGAATGAAGGCTTAATAGGTTCATCAGGTAATAAGCTATTCGTTCCCTGATAAGGTGAATAAAATTTAAAGTGATATTGTGGTATGACGGTTGCCTGCCAATGAAAAGATAGATGCTTATCTGCAGGATGTATCGTATCCTGAGCGAAAAGCAGAATGGATAAAAAAGAAAAAGTAGCTGTAAACAATAATTTCATACGAATCGCAAAAATAGCTTTTGCAGAATAACCTGATCGTAATATTATTACAACAAGGTTGTATTTATGATTAATTAATTGTGAACAATGAAAGAGTCGCCATTCATTATTAGTATGGCGACTCATTTTTATTTGATAGAACTACTAAATCTTTTCATCAATCGGGCCACTGTGTTTGGTATCTACATTTCTATAAGCCCATGCAAAAATGAGTGGGAATATCCACAAGGAGAAGATCATTGCACATAAAATGCCACCAATCACTACTCTAGCCAATGGTCTTGAACTTTCAGATCCAATACCATGAGAGATTGCTGCCGGGAATAAACCAATGGCAGCCATCATCGCCGTCATCATTACAGGACGAATTCTTGAATTAACTCCTAATTTAATGGCACTGTATAATGAATTAGATTGACCTTTAATTTTATCAATGTTTTGTTTAAATACGGTAATCAACAAAACCCCATCTTGTATACAAATACCGAACAATGCAATAAAACCGATACCTGCAGAGATGCTGAAATTGGTGCCCGTTAAATGCAAAGCCACTAACCCTCCTACAATGGCGAAAGGTACATTTAAAAATACCAAGGCTGCATCTTTAAAGTTTCCAAACATGGTAAACAGTAATAAGAAAATCAATAATAAACTTATTGGAACCACTTGTGCCAATCTTTTTTCTGCTCTTTGTTGATTTTCAAAATCTCCTTGCCATGCCATGCTGTATCCTCTTTTTAAATTTACTTGTGCATTTACTTTTGCTTGCGCTTCGGCAATGGTGCTACCCATATCTCTTCCGCGAACAGAAAATTTTAATGCTGCATAACGTTGGTTATCATCTCTGAAAATTAAACAAGGACCTGTTTGCGGAGTAATCGTTGCAATTTCTTTGATAGGCACTTTAGAACCACTTTGTGAGGGTACCAATAAATTACCAATGTCTTCTGACGTTTTTCTGTATTCTTCCGGAAAGCGGATGCGGATATCAAATGTTTTAATGCCTTCATACAATGTTGAGGCCGGTAATCCGCCAATGGCCATGGCAACGACAGAATTCGCATCGGCTGTAGCTACACCGTATAAAGCCATCTTTTGTTGGTCTAAATTAATATCTAATTCAGGCTGGCCAATATTATGGATGATACCCAGATCTTCAATTCCTTTTACTGTTTTAAGTATATTAAAAACCTCATCTAATTTAGGTTCCATATAATTTAGTGAATCTCCATAAATTTTTACGCAAATAGACCCTTTTACACCTGATACGGCTTCCTCAACATTATCCATAATAGGTTGTGAGAAATTTAAATTAGCACCGGGAAGAACAGATAGCTTCTCATTCATCTGATCAATCAATTGTTCTTTGCTCATTTTAGGTTCCCAATCAGCTTCAGGATAAAGCATAATAGAAAATTCGTTATTATAAAATCCTGCTACATCTGTTCCATCGTCCGGTCTTCCCGTTTGTGAAACCACATATTTCACTTGTGGAAATTGCATTAAAATTTTTCTTGCTTGCGTAGAAATCTCAACCGATTTTTCTAAAGAAATGCTATAGGGTGTTTGAATGCGAAGCCAAATAGAGCCTTCATTTAATTCGGGCAAAAATTCTGAACCTAAATATTTAAATGAATACAATCCCAATATCATTATGATCAAAGCAATTGGTATGGCGATCTTTCTCGCTTTAAAAAATTTAGTGAATCCTTTTAACATAAATCCGGTAAGATGGTGTACTACCGGATTATGTTTTTCTTTTACATTTCTATTTAATAAGATACTAATAAGAACAGGAACCAATGTTAATGTGGTAATCAATGCACCCAATAAAGCAAATCCTAAAGTATAAGCAAGTGGAGAGAACATTTTACCTTCTACTTTCTGGAAAGCGAAAATGGGTAATAATCCGGTGATAATAATAATCTTAGCAAAGAAGATAGCTTTTCCTAAATGTGCACCATTATTCTTGATCATCCCTAATTTGGATATCTTATTAAAGCGATCCATTCCCATGTTCATCGCTTGATGATCCAGTACAACAAACATGCCTTCTACCATTACCACTGCTCCATCTATAATAATACCAAAATCGACTGCACCCAATGATAATAAGTTTGCCGACATGCCCATTAGGCTTAAGCATATAAATGCAAACAATAATGCCATTGGAATAATGATGGAAACAATTAATGTTGTTCTCCAATTAAACATAAAAATGGAGACAAGAATGGTTACCAATAAAATCCCTTCAATTAAATTATGTAATACGGTATGGGTTGCAAAATCAATTAAATCAGTTCTGTCGTAATAGCTAACTATTTTTGTATCTGTAGGTAATACACTGTTATTAAGTTTATTAATTTCTGCTTTAATAGCTTCAAGCACTTTAGTAGGGTTCTCACCTTTTCTCATTAAAATAATTGCTTCTACTACATCCGGTTCATCAGTGGTATTTCTTTTGCCGGAAGCATCTTTTAATCCATCTGCTCTGGCAACCCATCCCAATCTTGGTACATTGGATATTTCAACTTGTGCAACATCTTTTACCAAAACAGGGATGCCATTATTATAAGTGACAATGATATTTTTAATTTCATTGATATCATTCAATAATCCAATACCTCTCACTACATAAGCTTGGTTATTCTTTATGATTACATCACCACCAATATTGATATTGGTTTTTTGTACTGCTGTATAAACATCTAAAGGTGTAATATTTAAAGAAGTTAATTTGCCGGGATCAACTTTTATTTCATAGGTTTTTGTTTTACCACCAAAACTTACGATATCTCCTACACCGGGTACAGCTCTTAATTTTCTATCAATCACCCAATCCTGCATTGTCTTTAATTCGCGAACATCTCTTACACTACTTCTTAAAGTGTATCGGTAAATTTCTCCCGTAGGTCCGGTTGGTGGTTGTACCGAAGGTTGTAATCCGGCCGGTAAATTGGCATTCTGTAAAAGATTCATCACTTGCTGTCTGGCATCTTTATCTTTTACATCATCATCAAAAATTAATTTTACATACGATAAACCGAAAATAGAAGTTGATCTTAAACTGATTTTTTGTTGAACGGGGTTTAAGGCAATTTCAATAGGGATGGTAACAAATTTTTCTACTTCTTCGGCACTTCTTCCCGACCATTGTGTTATGATACTGATCTCTGTATTGGTAACATCAGGGAATGCTTCAATAGGCATATTTTTAAAAGTGAATATGCCAATGATAATCAGTGCTAATGAACAAAAAAGGATGAAGTATTTATTTTTGAGCGAAAAAGCGATTATATTTTTTAAAACCTTAATCATTGAACTGATTTATTAGGTTAAAGATTAATTGTTTAGAGCATCATATATTAATAAAGCTTGCGAACCAATAATGATATCACCAACTTTTACACCGCCATCCAGATAAGTTTTATCACCCATCATACTTAATACCTGAACAGGCGTGATATCAGCATTGCCTTTGCCATTGTATTTAAGCACATAATATTGGCTGTGATCGAATATGAGTGCTTTTGAAGGGATACAAATGGCTTCTTTATTTTCTTTGTTCACAACAGTTACACTTACAAACATTTGTGGCTTCAATGCATAATCTTCGTTAGATAAAATGATCCTTACTTTCATTACCTTATTGGTAGGATCTAATACATTTAATATTTTGTCCACTTTGCCTTTAAATATTCTGTCTGGATAGGAGAGCGTTGTAACATTTACCTGATCGCCTAAATGCACTTTACTGATATTTGATTCATAGACATTGGCTTGTATCCAAACATTTTTTAAATCTGAAATGGTAAAAAT
>Ga0316218_1001535_pt1 | contig 24516 bp, 28 predicted proteins | sample TBH18003metaG_FD_203634 | JGI IMG/M metagenome (GOLD analysis project Ga0316218, IMG submission 203634) | Freshwater microbial communities from Trout Bog Lake, Wisconsin, USA - TBH18003 | ecosystem: Environmental > Aquatic > Freshwater > Lake > Hypolimnion/Profundal zone | place: USA: Wisconsin...
AAATACTGGCGGTATTCCTTGTAGGTGGTCGAGCCGATGCAGCGCAGCGTGCCCTGCGCCAAAGCGGGCTTGAGCAGGTTGGAGGCGTCCATGGCGCCGCCACTGGTGGCCCCTGCCCCGATCACGGTGTGAATCTCGTCGATGAAGAGAATGGCGCCCTTCTGGTTCTCCAGTTCCTTCACCACGGTCTTGAGCCGTTCCTCGAAATCGCCGCGATAGCGGGTGCCGGCGATCAGCGAGCCCATGTCGAGGGCATAGATGGTGCAGTCCTTGAGGATTTCCGGTACCTCGCCCTTGACGATCTTACGCGCCAGGCCCTCGGCGATGGCGGTCTTGCCGACGCCGGGATCGCCCACGAACAGCGGATTGTTCTTCTGGCGGCGGCAGAGAATCTGGATCGTGCGGTCGACCTCGGCACTGCGCCCGATCAGCGGATCGACCTTGCCGGACTTGGCCTTCTCGTTGAGGTTGACGCAATAGGCTTCCAGGGCCTCGGTGCCCTGCTTGGCCGGCTTTTCCTCGCCCTCCTCCTCCTCGGCGCCGCGCGGCGGCTTGGGCTGGCTCATCCCCGGGCGCTTGGCGATGCCGTGGGAGATGTAGCTGACCGCGTCGAGGCGGTTCATGTTCTGCTGCTGCAGGAAATAGACGGCGTTGCTTTCGCGCTCGGTGAACAGGGCCACCAGCACATTGGCGCCGGTGACCTCGTCGCGGCCGGAATTCTGCACATGCAGCACCGACCGCTGCACCACCCGCTGGAAGCCGGTGGTGGGCTTGGCGTCTTCGCCATCCTCGATCACCAGGGTGGCGAGATCGGTGTCGATGAACTTCTGCACCGCCTTGCGCAGCGCATCAATGTCGACATTGCAGGCCTTCATCACCTGGCCGGCATCGGCATCGTCGATCAGGGCCAGAAGGAGATGCTCAAGCGTGGCGTATTCGTGATGCCGGTCGCTGGCGAGCTTGATGGCGTGATGCAGAACCTGTTCCAAGCTGCGCGATAGGGATGGCATCAGAACCTCACTCTTTCTCCATGGTACATTGTAGAGGATGTTGATGGCGGCGGGCGAATTCAATGACCTGGGTCACTTTGGTCTCCGCCACCTCGAAGGTGAACAGGCCGCAGACCCCCACGCCATGACGGTGGACATGCAGCATGATCTCGATCGCGTCCTCGCGGCCCTTGCTGAAGATCTTCTCCAGAATGTGGATGACGAACTCCATCGGCGTGTAGTCGTCATTCAGCAGCAGCACCTTGTAGAGGCTCGGCTTCTTGGTCTTGGCGCGCGTCTTGGCGACGATGCCGGTTCCGGTTCCGGTGCCGTCACCATTCTGGCCGTCATGGCCGTCTGAATCATCACCATTGTCGCGCATGCGCCCTATCCTAGCGCAACAGAAGGCGCTGCCTAGAGGGTGATGTAGGCATAAAACCCAATCCTGCAAGCCGGTTAAAGCGAAAAAGGCCCGGTCCCCCTGCGGGAACCGGGCCTTTCGCAACTTGAAGACGCGAACTTAGGCGCGCGTGGTCTGCACGACATCCAGCCAGGCTTCGACGCGGCCCTTGAGCGGCGCGAAGCTTTCCTTGCTGGTGGCAGCGAAGAGTTCGCCGAACTTGGTGAGTTCGCCGATATAGCTTTCGAACGCCGACTTGGCGTAGTCGCTCTGATATTCGAAGGCTTCATGCAGCGACTTGGAACCCATCACGGCCTTGGTGGCGGTGATCGAGTCTTCCAGCGACTGCTTGGAATAGGCGTAGATTTCGCTGTTCAGGGTCTCGACGCCCTTGCCGGCGACGGTGGCGGACTTGGCCACCGCTTCGGCGGTATCCTTGCCATAGCCGAGGACGAGATCGTAATTCTTGATGACCTTGTCGAAGCCGGCCTTGAGGGCCTCGGCGCCGTTGGCGATGGCGGTTTCGGCGGTTGCGGCTGCTTTGTCCGTCGCGGTCTTGGTCTTGCTCATGGTGCTATACCCTTTCCCTGTCTGGTGTTCCGGGCGAACCGGAATTGCCCGGCGGCCTGTTGCAGTGCAACATGAGGATAATTGGGGCATCACCCCTTCCCCGTCAAGGGTTAATTGTTGCATTGCAGCAAAATTTTTATGACCCCCCATTCGCGGCTGGTTAATGATTGGTTAAAGGCCCGGGAACTAAGGTGTTTTGGAGTTGGTGCTTGCGCCGCCCCGGCCAATTTGGTCTTTTTGCAACGGGGTGGCGATGATTTGGGGTCTTAACCGTTGTTTTTTTCGATCCGGCTGCACCGCATCCCGTGCCTGGCAGGTCTGGCCGTCCTCCTGCTTACGGCAGGACTGACGGCGAACGCTGACGCTGCCAACAAGCCCCGTCATGTCGCCCGGCCTGCTGCCGTCGCCGCGACGGCGCAGCCTGCCCTGCGCGGCACGGCCCCCAAGGCTGCGCGCCGGGTGGTGAAAATGCCCGCCAGCCCCACCGATCCGGACAAGGACGCCGCCCTGGTGATCGACGGCGCCACCGGCAAGGTGCTGTACGCCCGCAGCGAGACTGCGGAACGCCATCCCGCCTCGCTCACCAAGATGATGACGCTTTATCTGCTGTTCGAGGCGCTGAAGGCGAACAAGGTGACGATGGATACGCCGATGTCGGTCTCCGCCCATGCCATGGTGCAGAAGCCGACCAAGCTCAATCTGCGCAAAGGCGACACCATCTCGGTCGACACCGCCATCCGCGCCATCGTCATCCGCTCCGCCAATGACGTGGCGGTGGTGATCGCCGAAGCGCTGGGCGGCACCGAAGGCCACTTCGCCCAGATGATGACCGAAAAGGCCAAGCAGATGGGCATGAAGGAAACCAATTTCCACAATGCCTCGGGCCTGCCCGATCCGCTGCAGATCACCACGGCCAGCGACCTGACGGTGCTGGCGCGGCACCTGGCCTACGACTTTCCCCAGTATTTCAACTATTTCAGCCTCACCGGCTTCACCTACAAGGGCACATGGTATCCCACCCATGACAATCTGATCGGACGCTACCAGGGCGCCGACGGCATCAAGACCGGCTATACCGGCGCCTCCGGCTTCAATCTCGTCACTTCGGTGGTGCGCGGCGGCAACCATATCATCGGCGTGGTGATGGGCGGACGCACGGCGCTGCGCCGCGACCTGGAGATGGTCCGCATTCTCGACGACGCCTTCGCCCAGATCGCCGCCAACCCGGCGCTGGTCGCATCGCGCACCATTCCCTGGCACCAGTATGGCGGTGAAACCGCGCCGGTGGTCGCCAGCCTCAGTGTGGCGCCTTCGCCCGCGCCTGCCGCGGCGGCGCCCCAGCCCTTCACGCCGGCACGGTCGCACAATCCCTTCTCGGGCCTGTCGGCAATGGTCTCGCCTGCCTTCAACGCCCGGCGAAATGAAGTCGATGAGGATGCCGCCGAAAAGAAGGTGGCCGTCGACGAGGACGCTTCGATCCTGTCGCCGGTCGCCCGCCCGGCCGCCGTACCCGTGGTGGCACCCTCACCCACCGCCACACCTGCGCCCAATGCGGTCAAGCCGCGGGTGGCGGCCAAAGCGCCGCCGGCACCCGCTGTCCGGCCCAGGCCCCGTCCCGATTATTCGCCTCGCGTGGCCATGGCAGCCAACATCGTCCCCGCCCCGCCCCAGCCGCGCCCATCGCGCAGCCAACCGGTGGCGGAAGGCGATACGGACAGCAGCCCCGCCGTGCCGCCGGCACAATCGGGGCGCAACTGGACCATCCAGATCGGCGCCTATGCCGACAAGGCGCTGGCCCAGGCCCAGCTTTCCTCCTATGCGGCCAAGGCGCGGGACGTGCTGGGGGCGGCAACCCAGATCGTCTCGCCGCGCCAGAACGCCGATGGCCATACGCTGTGGCGGGCCCGTTTCGGCCCCTACGCCGAAAACGAGGCCCGCGAGGTCTGCACCCGCCTGACCGCCAAGGGCCAGACCTGCTTCGCGGCCATCGCCTCGGCGCGCTAGTATCGCCCATGGCTTTGACCGTCGTCTCCACCATCGCGGACCTGCGCGCGGCACTGGCGCCGAGGCGCGGCTTGTCTGTTGAACAAGGCGGCGGCATCGCCATGGTGCCGACCATGGGCGCGCTGCATGACGGCCACTTGTCCTTGGTGCGCGCCACTGGGGCGCGCACGACCGTCGTCAGCATCTTCGTCAATCCCACCCAGTTCGCGCCGCATGAGGATTTCGATTCCTATCCGCGCACGCTCGAAGCCGATCTGGAAAAACTGGCGGGCGTGGGTGCCCCCATCGTTTTCGCGCCGACCGCGCGCGAAATGTATCCCCAAGGCTTTGCCACCACCGTCACGGTGGGAGGGCCCAGCGCCGGACTGGAGACGGACTTCCGGCCGCATTTCTTTTCCGGCGTCGCGACCGTGGTCGCCAAGCTGCTGCTGGCGGCGCTGCCCGACACCGCCATTTTCGGCGAGAAGGATTACCAGCAACTGCTGGTGGTCAAGCGGCTGGCGGCGGATCTCGGCTTGCCCACACGGATCATCGGCGCGCCGATTGCGCGCGAGGCCGATGGCTTGGCCATGTCGTCACGCAACGCCTATCTCGATGCGCACGGGCGCGTCGTCGCGGCCAATCTCAATAAGGTGTTGAAGGATGTCATCGCGCGGGCGCGCGAAGGCGGCGACCTGCGCGACTGCGAGGCAATGGGCGCGGCGGAACTGAAGGCCGTGGGTTTCGACACCGTCGATTATGTCGCCATCCGCGATGCCGAAACGCTGGCGGCGGCCGCGGACCTCGCGCGCCCGGCGCGGGTGCTGGCGGCCGCCAAGACTGGGCGTACCCGCCTGATCGACAATATGGCGGTTTAGTTCAACGCCACCCGGTCATCCAGCCGCGCCTTGTTGGTATCGATTACGACGATATTCTTCTGCGCGTCATAGCTGACGGCCGGCGCTGCGACGATCATTAGATGGCGGCCCGCGACATAGCTGAGAGCGGACGGACGGCCATCCTGGTCGGTGGCGACGGCGCGAACCTTGCCGATGATCGCGTCATTCATGTCCAGGACCGGCGCTGCGATAATCCTGGCCGGCACGGCGGTGAGACTGTTCAACGCCACCGGCGCGAAATCCTCCGCCAAGGCCGGCGTGCCCAGGGCAAGGACAAACAGGAAAGATGTGGCAAGTTTCATGACCAGGCTCCCAACAGGAACGCTGGGAAGGAAACGGAACCCGGCATGTCCCGTTCCGCTGCCCCAAAAAGATCAGAATTGGGCGGTCAGCCCCGCATCAGGTTGAAAACAAAGACGAGTACCGTGGCGACCACGATCCATAACACCAACTTGCCTATTTTGCGGGGAATACCTTCGGGGGGCCTCCGTTCGGGAATTTGGCCCGCCCTCGCCCCTTCGACGACCGGCCACATTCGCGTGCCCCAGAAAAAGCCAGCTATCAAAAACAGCCCCATCGACAGGAAAGGAAACCAGCGTGGAAACAACCCAGGCGCAGGAACGAACAAGGAAACGAACAAGGGAAAAGCCAGCGTAAAAAGAACTCCGGAAAGAACGCCCCAAAAGACCACGCCCCAGATCAGAATATAGCGTGGCCGGCTGGCGCAGCTCCATCTCAGCCATTTCATCAAAAATGACTCACAGGATCAGCCTCACGGATTGCGTGACGCCATGTAAGCGGAAACGTTGAGAATATCGGCGTCCGAGAGCTTGCCGATGATCTCCTTCATTTTTCCCAGGGCTTCGCCCTTGCGATTGCCGGCCTTCATGTCGGCCAGCTGGCGGATCAGGTAATAGGCGCTGCGGCCGGCGATGCGGGGCGCTTCGTCATGGCCGCGATAATCGTCGCCATGGCAGGAGCCGCAGGTGCGCATCTTGCCCTTGTTGCCCATCGCCACGATGCGGCCCTTGGCCAGCGAGCCCATCGGCACATAATCGACAAAGCCGACATGGTCGTTTCGCAGTTCGACCTGTTCGCTTTCGGCGACCTCGTAGATCATGTCCGGCGCCACCGGCATGGTATTGGCGCCCTTGTCGAAGAAGCGGGCGCCGCCGGCCCCGACATGGTTGGCGGGGGCGCGGCTGGTTTCGACCACCCGGATCCATTTCTGCTGGCTCTTGGGAATGCGCGAAAAATAATTGGCGGCTTCGCGCAGCTCCGGCTCGGTGATGTCCAACGCCATCTCGACCATGGCCGGGGCGCGGATGTTCTGACGCGCACCATCGCGGAAGGCGTGCATCTGGTCGGTGATGTACTTCACCGACAGGCCGGAGATGGAAGCGGATTCCGGATGGCCGTTGCCGTTGGGCAGGTGGCAAAGGGTGCAGGCCGGCACATGGGGCGCCCGGCCATGGCCGACCACCTGGGGCAGCGGTGCATGTTCCTTGGGGAACCAGTCGGGCGGGCCATTGGCGTCTCCGATCTGGCGCATGGTCAGCTTCATCGACGGATCGGCGCCTTCCGCCGTGAAGGTGGCGGTAGGATCAGGGCGCGGCAGGCCGGTGGGGCCGACCGGATAGGCCCATTCGAACGGTGCCACCGGCTTGGGCATCAGAGGGGTGAGATCGCGCGCCGTGGCGCCGGCCTGAAAGGGGCTTTTGGAAGCAGCGGCCGCAGCGGCCGGCTTGGCTTTGGCCTTGGGAGAAACTTTCTGGGCGTAGGCGCCGAAGGCAAGCACCGGCATGAGCGCCAACGCGGCGAATAAAATTTTCTTCATGGGAATCCCCTGCCCGTTTTTTTGTTGGCGGGAGAATAGCCGGGCAAGGCGGAAAAGCCAGCGGCCTTACAACAGCCCCAGCGCCGCCAGTTCGCGCCGCAGCGCTTCCGGCAGGTTCTTGTCACCCTTCGCGGTGTCCAGGTCGGGTGGCGCATCGGCGGGCTCGAAATAGCGCCAACCCTGGAAGGCGCTGCGCGGACGCGGACGCACCGCCACCAGCTCCTTGTGATAAACCAGCCCGCAATGCGGTACGCCCTTTACCGTCATGGGCCGCAGTTCGATCAGCGTCTGGCGGGCGGCGATCTGGCCCTTGATCACCCAGTAGAGCGAGCCGCCCTGCAGCAATTCCTCCGCACGCTTGGGCATCTGGCGGGTAACATGCACCAGCTCGGGCTTCTGGCCCTTGGCCTTCTTCTCCTTCAGCCGCTGCTTCTGCCAGGCAGCGAGATCGGAAAGGCTGTCACAGCCGACGCAGAGCTTGATGAGATGGAGCATGAATGCGTTTCTAAAAGAGTGTCCCAACACTGGCGCGCCCAGGACGGCCTGTCATTTGTCCTTGTCGGGCGCGACGGCAAGGTCCGGCGTCTTGCTGGCGTCAAAGGGCTTCAAGTGCAATTTCGTCTGGTGATCGCCGGTCAGCGGCTGCCCACTGGCATCAACGCCGCGATAATAATGCTTTTGCCAGCCTTCCGCGGGATTGGCGGGCGCGGCGTTTTTGCGGTCCCGCTGGAAGCTGTCACGGCCCTGTTTCCAGTCGTGATAGCGCTGCCGGGTTTGCGGGTCCTCGGCCAGCGGAACAAATCGGGGATCGAATGCTTCGACCGCGCCGCGCTGCACGGGAAAGAAAAAACAGAATGGCTCATCCTTTTCGAACCGAACGCGGTGCATGTGCCGGGTGAAGCGCCAGTTCATGGTGAAGGAAAATGGCGACCAGTCGGTTTCCACGACGCCATTGAGAGGCTGGATGCCGTCCTTGAAGCGGTTGGGAGAGCCGCTGACCCACAGATTCCATCCCGGCGGCGTGCGAATCAGGCCTTCGACATGGAATGTCAGGACGCCCTGGCCGAACACCGACGCCGGAATGCGGTGCGGATCGCTGCGCCAATCCGGCGTGATGGAAATTCCGTCGGTCCCCATGGAGCCGTTCCAGGCCGCCTCGAAGCCGAAGGGGCAGAGGATTTCCCACCCATGGGCATTGGCGATGTTGAGCGGCAGGCAGCGATAGGCGAACGCCTCCGGGGTTGCATCCATCCAGGGCCGTGTCGCCGGCGCGGGCCGGATCAAGGGCTGCCAGCCTTCATCGATGTAACAGGTCAGATCCATCGCCGATGTTCTTACCGCTATTGTTAAGCTGACCGCGCGCGTCGCCTGCTTCGCCCGCTGATGAGAAACGGGCGCAGGGGGAGTCCAATGGTGCGGTCGAGAGGACTCGAACCTCCACAACCTTTCGGCCACCAGCACCTCAAGCTGGCGCGTCTACCGTTCCGCCACGACCGCACAATCTAGGGAGAAAATCCCGGTAGGGGCCGGGGTTTAGCAAGGCCGTCCCATAAGGGCAAGCGGCTCCGGACAGGGGCTAAATCCCCTCGCCGTCGGTGCCGACATGAATCCCGCATTCATCCTTGTCCAGCCCCGCCCACCGGCCGGCGCGGTAGTCCTCACCCGCCTGCACACGCCGCGTGCAGGGCATGCAGCCGATGCTCGGATAGCCGTCCTCCACCAGCGGGTGGCGCGGCAGCTTGTGGGCCTCGGTATAGGTTTCCAGGTCCGCCTGGCTCCACTGCCACAACGGATTGAAGCGGAAGCGGCCGTCATGGAATTCCACCGGCTGCATATCGGCGCGCTCGCGGGTCTGGAAGCGCTTGCGGCCCGTCACCTGGGCGGCGAACGGCGCCAGCGCCTTGGCCAGCGGCACGGTCTTGCGGAAATGGCAGCAGGCGTCGGCGTCGCGTGACCACAGCGTGCCTTCGGGATCGCTGATGGCGCGGTCGCCCAGCGATGGCGCGAGGGAGCGGACATCGCCCAGCCCCAGCGTATCCTGCAGCCGGTCGCGGTAGCGCAGCGTTTCGCCGAACAGCTTTCCCGTATTGAGGAACAGCACCGGCGTGTTGGGATCGACCTGCGCCATCAAATGCAGCAGCACCGCTGACTCCGCGCCGAAGGACGACACCACTGCCGTTTTGCCGGCGAATTCGCCGGTCAGGGCAAGTTCAAGGATGCCATGGGCGTCGCGGCCTTCGGCCTTCTGCAGCAGCTGAGTCAAATGCGCCCGCACCGCCGGATCGAGGCGGCTGTCGGGGCGCGGGGCGATGCCGCGATTGCTGTCAATGACCGAGAATTTGGGTGTGTTGCTCACAGCCAGCCTTCGCTTTCGACTTTGGCGCGTACCATCTGCGAGACTTCGGCGGGCGATAGCCCTTCCGAACGCCAGCGGGCGCGGTCCAAGCCCAGGTCGCGCAGCCGCGCCGTCCATTCCGGGCCGAACTGTTGGGCCAGGTTTTCGCGAAGGGCGCGTGCCAGGCCCGGCGCCTGGCCGCCGGTGGAGGCGGTCAGCAGCAGGTCGCCCCGGCGGACAATGGCCGGGACATGGAAGTCACAGAGCGGCAGCACATCCTCGACATTGACCAGAAGCCCCAGGGCCCGCGCCCGGGCCGCCAGGGCGCGGCTCTCGCCTTCCGGCAGGCCGGCCACGAAAAGCAGGTTCAGGCCCTCCAGGACGGCATCGGGGACATCCGGCGGCAGCAGGCGCGCCTCTACCCCCGCGTCCGCCAGCAGGGCCGCGCGGCGCTGCAAGGCGTCACCGGCCCCAATCAGGCCGGCCTTCGTAAAATGGGGGTTGAGGGTGATGGGGAGCATGATAGGCCTTGAAAGCAGTCATGCGGCCTAACGCTGGCGGCCAGCCGCGCCTGGGCGCGTCTGGCCTGCCGGGCCGTCGCTCTCAAGTATGCCCCGGACCCCTAAAATGCAAGTTTCAGGTGGGGTATAAATAATTCCACAGTAAATTATAGTGTTATTTGTAGCCCTGCAGCAGTTCGACGACCGAAACCGCGATCTTGTCGCCCTGGATCTCAATCTCACCCTTGGCCACCGGCTTGTCGTTGGCCAGGATGGTGACGGGGTCGTCCTGATTGGTGTCCAGTTCGATCACGGCGCCGCGGCCCATGCGCAGCAGCTGGTGCATCGGGATGACAGAGCGGCCCAGCACGACCGAGATCTCGACCTTCACATTATCGACATTGGAAGCCATGCGCCGCGCCTTTACATTGCTGAACGGCGATGCTGCCGGATCATGGTTTCGGAAACCTTAACTTGGACGTCCTGTTGAAACCGGAGTGGAAGATTTCGGACGGGCTGGTGCCCTACCCCGAAGCCGTGACCGCCATGGAAGCCCGGGCCCAGGCCATTGCCGACGGCATGGCCGGCGAGCAAATCTGGTTGCTGGAGCATCCGCCGGTCTACACCGCCGGGACTTCGGCCAACGACGCCGACCTGCTGGAAGCGCGATTCCCCGTCTTCAAGACCGGGCGCGGCGGCCAGTACACCTATCATGGGCCCGGCCAGCGGGTCGGCTATGTGATGCTCGATCTCAAGCAGCGCAAGCCCGACGTTCGCGCCTATGTCCATGACCTGGAGCAGTGGCTGATCGAAACCCTGGCCTCGTTCAATGTGAAAGGCGAGCGCCGCGAAGGCCGGGTCGGTATCTGGGTGGCGCGCGGAAATGGGCGCGAAGATAAAATTGCCGCCCTGGGCGTGCGCATCCGGCGCTGGGTGACGTTTCATGGCGTGGCGCTGAACATCGACCCGGACCTTTCGCATTTCTCCGGTATCGTGCCCTGCGGCGTCAGCCAGCATGGCGTCACCAGCCTGGCCGATCTGGGCATCCTGGTTTCCACAGCCGATGTCGATGTGGCGCTGCAGCAAGCCTTCCACAAAGTCTTTGGCTGATCTATTTCAATGCCGGACTGCGATTTGAAAATGGGGGATTTCATGCCGCGTGTTTCTGCTGCTTTTTTCGCCGTTGGTGTCCTGTGCGCCCTGTGCGGCATGGGGTTTGGCATGTGGATGGGGGCGCATGCCGACTTCACCGCCGCGCCGGCGCATGCGCATCTCAATCTGGTCGGATGGGTGACGATGGCGCTGTACGGCACCTTCTACGCCCTGACGCGCAACACCCTGCCGGTGAAGCTGGCCTGGGTCCAGTTCGCCATATCAACCATTGGCATCCTGGTGATGATCCCGTCGCTCTTCCTGCTGCTGCTGAACGGCAACGACCCGAAATTCGAGCCCGGCGTCACGGCCGGCAGCATCTTCGTCTTCCTGGGGATGCTGATTTTCGCGGTATCGGTGTTCAAGGAACTGGCGCGCAAGCGCTGAGCGCGCCTAGAGCGGCGGTAGACGCTTGAAGCCGGTTTCGCCCGGCGGCTCGCTATTGTGCAGATCGACATGGCCCACACGCGCGCCGGGCGGGCCCTTCATGGCGCTGGCGACAAAGCCTTCCACCGCCTTGGTCGGACCGCTGACCAGCGCTTCCACCGAACCGTCATCGCGGTTGCGTACCCAGCCATCAAGCTTGTGATATTCCGCGGACATGGCGAGGAAGTCGCGGAATCCGACGCCCTGCACGAATCCCTTGATGTGAACGAGCAGGGATGTGAGGTCGTCGGTCATGGCTGGCTCCAGAGCTTGCTGCCGCTAGGGAAGTGGGGCGGCAGACCCGCGAGTTCAAGCGGCGACGGGCTGGGACGCCATCTTCTCCTGCAGGCGCTGCAGATTGTTCAGCGACAACAGGTGGGTGTAGATCAGTTCCAACTCGCCGCTGGCGTTCAGCTCGGCCAGCTTGTCCGCCGGCAGGGCGCGCAGCTTTTCTCGGCTGACGATGAGGAACCCTTGCAGGCGGCGCTCGGGCTCGTCCGGCACCGGCACATGCGCTTCGGCGCCATCCAGCAGATTCAGATCTTCCAGCTTCTTCACAAAGGCGCGGGTGGCCTGCACCTGGGACTGGTATTCGCCCAGGAAGGACATGGTGTTCTTGAGGAACGCGGTCTGCTCGCCGTCGGAGTCGAAAAGATTCTCGCCCTTGCCGCTCTTGTTGAGACCTTCGAATTTCTCGTCGATCATCAGGGTGAAGGTTTCCATCTTCTGGTCGGTGCCGAAGACGAAGGGATAGCGGCGGATGAAGGCCGGGATATAAGCCGCACTCCAGCTGCCATCGGCGGCGACGAAGACATTCTCATTGTCGCGGGCGCCAAGCACGGCGGCGGGGATGGCGCCGTCGGTGGCCTGGCCGAAGACGATGGCATAATGCTGGGCGGCCAGGCCGAATTCACCGGCCACCAGGGGCACCGAATTGGTCTGGCGGGCGAAGCCGTAGTCGTTGGTGGGCTTGATGGACAGCTTGGCATGCGTCTCGCGCGTCACCGGCACGATATCCTCGTAAATCAGCATCTGTTTCATGACGGTCCTCGAAGCCCTTTTTCGACCCGGGTTTCTAGCAAAGCCGCGGCACCACCGATAGGGCGCCGGCCCATTTGGGTTAAGGGCAAAGTGGCCCCCGCTTGCCCCCGCCGGGAGGGCGCGTTATCGCCTTTTGCATGCTGACTCTTCCCAGGCAATTGTCACTGGTGACGTTCCGGGTCCACCTGGAAAACGGGGTGGCGGTGGCGGTGGGGGTCGGCCTGACCGGCCTGGCCGCCGGATGGGCGCTGGGGTTCGAAGCCGCCCTGGCCGCTGCCAGCGGCGCGGTCTGCGTCTCCATCTCCGACCAGCCCGACCCTCTCAGGCAGAAGCCCTGGCTGATCGGCTTTGCCCTGGCCTCAACGGTCTTCTTTACCGCCCTTTCCTCGGCGGCGCAGTTCGGCGCGGGCGCCTTTCTGGCGGCCACCGCCTTCACCGGCCTGTGGACCGGACTGATCTCAGCCTATGGCAAGCGGGCGATCAACATCGCCATGACCAGCGTGCTGGCCTTCGTCTTCGCCATGGCGCAGGACTTCACCAGCGCCGCCGCTGCCATGGACCATTTCATCCTCGTCGCCTGCGGCGCCATCCTCTATGCCACCTATGCCATGCTCGCCGCCTGGCTGTTCGACGACCGGGCCCGGCGGCTGCTGCTGGCCGAGGCGATGCGCGCCTTCGTGGCCTATCTGCGGGCGAAAGCCGCCCTCTACAATCCCGACAGCGAGGGTCCCGCCGCCTTTCGCGCCCTGATCGAGGCCCATGCCACCCTGGCCGACCGGCTGCAGGCGGCGCGCGATTCCCTGTTTGCCCGCAAAGGCAATGAACTGCAGAAAAAGCGCATCGATGTGCTGATCGCGCTGCTCGACCTGTTTGAGACCATGCTGTCCAGCGACGCCGACATCGAGTTGCTGCGCCATGCCCGGGCGCGCGACCTGTTGTGGCGCTTCAACCAGTGCATCCACCTGATCGCCGACGAGGTCGAGAGACTGACGCTGGCGCTGCGCGACCGCCGCCCGCACGCCACGCCGCGCCACCATGAGACCGAGGTGGCGGCGCTGGTGGCGGCGGTGAATGCGGCGCGAGCGGAATATCCCGCCGACGAGACGCTCTATGCCTTCTCCGCCACCGCCGCCAAGCTGGCGCTGGCGGACACGTATGCGGCGGCGCTGGCGCGGGCCCTGGACAGCGCCACCCCGCCCTCGGCGTTCGCCGGGGAACTGGACCTGGAACTGTTCCGCCAGAACACGCCGCATGGCGCCGGGGTGTTGCTGCGCCAGTTTCGCTACCGTTCGCCGGCGCTGCGCTACGGCATCCGGCTGTCGCTGGCGATGGTGACCGGTTTTGCCCTCACCCTTGCCTTCCCCGCCATTGTCCACGGCAACTGGGTGCTGCTCACCATCGCGCTGGTGATGCGGGCCAATTACAGCGTGACGCGGCAGCGGCGCTGGGACCGTATTACCGGCACGCTGCTGGGCTGCGCCCTGGCGGTATTGCTGGTCAACACCATGCCGCCGCCGGTGCTGCTGGTCTGCATGGCGCTGGCGGTGGGGACCAGCCACGCCTATGGCGGCGTCGCCTATCGCATCACCGCCATCGGCGCTTCGGTATCGTCGCTGCTGCTGCTGCACTTCGCCGATCCCCACCCCCAGTTCCTGGAGCGCATCGCCGACACGCTGATCGGCGCGAGCCTGTCCTGGGTCTTCAGCTTCCTGCTGCCGCACTGGGAACGTTATGACCTGCCCGGCACGGTCGAAACCCTGCTGGCCGCAGATGCCCAGTTCGCCGATGCGGTGCTGCGGCGCCAGCCTGTCTATGCGGCCTATCGCCTGGCCCGGAAAAAGACGCTGGATGCGGTGGCGGCATTGTCGGGCGGCCTGCGGCGGCTGGCGGACGAGCCCAACGCCAATCGCCGGGTGCTGGCGGCGCTTGGCGAGTTGCTGGGGGCGAATTATCTGCTGGCGTCAGACCTGTCCTCGATGCCGGTACTGCTGAAACTGCGGGCCGCCGATCTGGGACCGGACTGCGACACGCTGATCGATGCGGCGCGCGCGCGCGTGGTGGCGGTGCTGTCGCCGCATCCGGACGGTGCCACGGCGCCGGAACCGTCGCCCCGCCACGGCCTGCATGACCTGCATGCCGATGCGGCGAAAGACATACTGGCGCGGCGGCTGGACCATATCGAGCATGCGGCCCGCAAGGTGGCGCGGCTCTCTGCCCGTCCAATTCTGGAGAACCTTTGATGCGGAACGCCGACGGGGGTAGCTGATCAGGCAGTATTCCCCACACAGGCGGCAGAGCAAGAAAGGCGGCTTGTGAAAAATTTCCTAACCGGAAAGCGGCGTCGTGACGGTTCCTTCTTTTGGCGATCTCCAGCTTGGCGAAATCTATCGCTACTGGCTTTCCCGGCGCCGGAACGGCAAGCCACCGCGCCGATCCGACATCAAGCCCCAGGATCTGGGACCGGCATTGCGTCACGTCAATCTTCTTGATGTGATCCGCGAGCCTGGCAAGACGCTGCAGTTTCGCCACCGCCTGGTGGGAACAGGCATCACCGAATGGCTGAGCCGCGACGCCACGGGCAAGATGGTCGACGAAACGCTTTACGGCGCCGACGCGGCGCAGATCGTCGCCAGCCTCAGCCGCATCGTCGAAACCGCGCAGCCGCATCATCGCCTGGCACGGCTGGACTGGAACGACCGGAAATATGCCGTGATGGAATCGGTGGAGCTGCCGCTGTCGGACGACCATCACGACGTCGCCATGATCCTGCGCGGCGCCAGCTATCGCCCGGTCGGTGACATGAAAAATCTGCGACAGTTCTTCGAGCCCCTGCCCCCGGACTAGTGTCCGTCGTCGGACCAGTGCGGCGGATCGCTGGGCAGTTTGATGACACCAAAGGTTTTTCCGACGGCGATCAGTTCCGGGTTGGAGCCGTTCTGCGGGCTGGAGGCGATGCTGTGCGCCACGCCGTCGAAATCGGTGATCTTCAATGTGCCCTGCCAGGCGATGGTCATGTCAACGGCGCGGCGCTGGGTGTGGCGGCTGACCAAGGCGGCGGGGAACTGGATGTCGTATTGCACCATCATCGCCTTGGCGGCGGATTTGGCGGCGGCGAGATCATGACCGCAGGTCCAGTCGATGTTCACCCCTGCCATGGACGGCACGCCGGCAGGGTCCTGGCCGCTGCCGCCGATCATGCAGCACCAGTGCATCAGGTAGGCGCGTTCGGGCGGCCGGTAGGTGGCGGCGACGGAAACCGTGGCGCCGCCTTTTTTGATCGCCGAGATGAAGGCTTTGGTGGCATCGCCGAAATCCGGCAGCAGATCATCCAGGCTGTTGCTGGTGGGAAAGCGCGGACACCATTGCGGACCGGACGGTTCGGACATGCGTTACCCCTTTTCAACGGGGCACAGCCTAATGCGATTCTGCCGCCGACAGGGTGTCCAGAACCTCGCGAATGCGGTGGAGAGCGCTGTGCAGGTCGCGCGCGGCCTCGATGCGCCAAAGCCGCAGGATGACATAGCCCTGCTCGCCGAGCAGGCGGTCGCGAACGACATGGACCGGCGGCGTGCGCTTGCCGGGCTCACCGTCCAGCAGGTCGATCACCAGCCGTGCGTCGTGTTCGACGAAATCCAGTGTAAAGGTCTTGAAGGGCGCGGCTTTGCGAAAATGCCAGCCCTGTTCCTTCAGTTCGCGCAGCCGCGCCCAGAGGCGGGCGTCGAGCGTGTTTCGGGGCCTGAGCGCATGCTTGCGCTGCATCGCTTATCTCTGGCGCGCTGCGGCGATGAACTGCGCCGCCGTTTCAAGTTCGCGGGCCAGGTTGCGGGCGCGGATTTCCGCTTCATGGTCGCGGCCCCATTTGCTGGCCTGGTAATCCTCGTCGATGCGCGACAGGGCGAAGATTTGCGCCGGCGCCAGTTCACCGTCCACCAGCGCCAGCGCCAGCACAACAGACCCGGCAACAGACGCGACCACATGCAGCGCCGCCAGCGAGAAGGGATCATGCGCGCCCAGCGCGGCGTGGAAAGCCGCCAGCGTCGCTGGCGGCTGGTCGGCATGGGTGAAGCCTTCGACCAAGATGAAGTCCACGCCATGGCGGCGGCGGGCCCAGGCCAGCACCGGGTCCCAGCCTTGCGCCTGCAGCGCCGCCAGTTCCGGCGGCTGGTGGGCGCGGTAGCAGAGCAGGTCATTCTCGCCAAAGCGCAGGATGGCGTCGATCACAGCGTCGCGGTTGGCGGCGACGCCGTCGATCACCGTATTGGCAAGTTTCAGGAACGGCATGGAGGCGGGATCGATGTCCTCGCCTTGTTCCTGCCATTCCGCCGCGATCATCTCTGCCAGGGCGCGGGTCGGCACCGCCAGGGTGTTCTTTGCCGGCGTCTTCACGGGGCGGCCATCGAGCAGAACGCGAAAGCCGTCTTCGGCCTCGCCGACCGCAGCGTCTTTATAGAACCGCTTCATTTGCGCCGGCGGCCCGTGGCGGTCGCCTTGCGCCGCGCCTTCTGCATGGTTGGCTTGGGCTTCTTGCTGCGCGGCGCGTCGGGGCGCGGTGGCGCTTTCGGCTTGCTCTCGTGCTTCTTGGGCGGGAATGGGCTCTTGCCGTCATCGGGATTGAAGCCCAACACCGCCCAGCTTTTTTCCATATGCGGCGGCAACGGCGCGGTGACGTTCAGGCGGCCGCCATCGGGGCGGGCAATGTCGATCTGACGGGCGTGCAGATGCAGCTTGTCGGCGATCTCGCCCCGGCCCCGCACATCGGCACCGCCATACTTGAAGTCGCCCACGATGGGCGTGCCCAGGCTGGCGAGATGCACGCGGATCTGATGGGTGCGCCCGGTGATGGGCCGCGCCGCCACCCAGGCGAACTCGGTGCCTGCCGTCGCCACCACGGCATACTCGGTGAGCGCGAATTTCGCCCCCTCCTCATCCTCGTCCACCGTGGTCATGCGTTCGTCGCGGCCATGGGGTCCGTGGCCGCCTTCCTTGGCCAGCGCCGCCTTGACGACGCCCCGCGCCTGCTTCGGCACGCCGCGCGTCAACGCCCAATAGACCTTGCTCGCGTCGCGATGCGCCAGCGCCTGTGACAGCCCCGAGGCCGCCAACGTGGTGCGCGCCAGCAGCAGGACACCGGAGGTATCGCGGTCGAGACGATGCACCAGCTTGGGGCGAACGGTCTTCTCGAACATCAGGCTGTCGAGCATGCCGTCAACATGCCTGGTCAGGCCCGAGCCACCCTGGGTGGCCAGGCCCGCCGGCTTGTCCAGCACGATGACATGCTTGTCCATGTAGAGAATGCGGTCGGCCAGCGAGCCCATCGGCTTCTGCTGTTCCGGCTTCGGCCTTTCGGGCGCATCGGACTTGGCATGGATCACCTGCGGCGGCAGCTTCATCGCCTGTCCTGCGCCGACGCGATCGGCGGACTTGATGCGACCGCCATCGAGACGAATTTCGCCTTTGCGCAGAAGTTTTTCCAGCAGCCCATGGGTGACGGCGGGATAGTGCCGCTTGAACCAGCGGTCGATGCGGATGCCGTCATCGTCGGCGTCGATGGTTCTGATCTCAGGCATAGACGGCCCGCACGGCCCAGAGGCCCAGGAACAGCGCCAGGATGGACAGCAGCGCCGAGCCGACGACATAGGCGGCCGCCGTCGTGTAGTCATGCCGTTCAATCAGCAGCGCGCTTTCGAGGCTGAAAGTCGAGAAAGTGGTGTAGCCACCCAGGATGCCGGTGGTGAAGAAGGCCCGCACTTCCGACGAGGCGTTGAATTTCAGCGCGAAAAGGCCCGTCGCGATCCCCATCAGCAGGCCGCCGGTGACGTTGACGAGAAAAATGGCATAGGGAAACGCCACGACAGGGTTCTGGAGGGTGGAGGCCGCATAGCGGGCCACCGAGCCAATGGCGCCACCGATGGCGACCACGCCCATGATGGATGGCTTCATGAACTTTCCCCGCCTTTTTGTTCTTTTGGCCGCTTCGCCCGCAGCTTTGACCAATATTCGAGGCGCTTGGCAATCTCGCGCTCGAAGCCGGTTTCCTTGGGGACATAGAACTGCTCGCGGGACATGGCGTCGGGGAAGTAATTCTGGCCCGAGAAGCCGTCCTCGGCGTCATGATCGTAATTGTAGCCCGCGCCATAACCGAGGTTTTTCATCATCTTGGTGGGGGCGTTGAGGATATGGGCCGGCGGCATCAGCGAGCCATGCGCTTCCGCGGCGCGGCGGGCGGCGGGGAAGGCCCGGTAAACCGCGTTGGATTTGGGCGCGGTGGCCATGTAGACGACGGCCTGGGCGATTGCCAGTTCGCCTTCGGGGGAACCAAGAAACTCATAGACATCCTTGGCCGCCAGCGCCTGATGCACCGCTTCCGGATCGGCCAGCGAAATATCCTCGATCGCCATGCGCACGACGCGGCGGGCTATGTAGAGCGGCTGCTCGCCCCCCGCCAGCATCCGCGCCAGCCAGTAAAGCGCGGCGTCAGGATCGCTGCCGCGCACCGATTTGTGCAGGGCGGAAATGAGGTTGTAATGCTCCTCGCGGCCCTTGTCGTAGAGCGGCATGCGCCGCTGCACGGCCGCCATCAGCGCGCCGGGATCAAGAGGCTTGGCGATCTTCAGGCCCGCGACTTCCTCAGCCAGGTTGAGCAGGTAGCGGCCATCGCCATCGGCCATGGCGCGCAGACTTTCGCGCGCCTGCGGGTCGAGCTTGAGCGGTTCGCCATAATACGCCTCGACGCGGGTGAGCAAGGTTTCCAGTGCTGCATCGTCGAGACGGCGCAGCACCAGCACCTGGCAGCGCGACAGGAGCGCACCGTTCAGCTCGAAGGATGGGTTCTCGGTGGTGGCGCCCACCAGCACCACTGTGCCGTCTTCCACCACTGGCAGGAAGCTGTCCTGCTGGCTGCGGTTGAAACGGTGAATCTCGTCGACGAACAGCAGTGTGCCCCGGCCCATGCGGCGGCGGGCACGGGCGGCATCGAACGCTTTTTTCAGGTCGGCGACGCCGGAGAACACCGCCGACAGCTGCTCGAATTCCAGGTCGAAGGCGGTGGAGAGCAGCCGCGCGATGGTGGTCTTGCCGGTGCCGGGCGGACCCCAGAGAATGATGGAATGCGGCTTGCTCGCGGCCACCATGCGGCCCAATGGCGCCTCCGGCCCCAGCAGGTGCCCCTGCCCCACCACATCGGCGAGAGACTGGGGACGCAGCCGGTCGGCCAGCGGGCGCGGCGCATCGTCGGCCCCACTTCCATTCTTAACGTCGCTGGCGGCAAACAGGTCGGACATGGCGGCAATGTACACGATGCGCCGCCGGGTCAGAAAGGCTGGCGCGGGCCGGTCAGACCCGCGCCAGACCCCGTCAGAGTTTAAATTTCAGGCCCATCGAGGCGTTATTGCTGATGTTGCCCACCGCATTGCCGCCGATATTGGCGTCATGGGCGTTCTGGTAGCGATATTCGGCGAACACCGCCATGGTCGGGCTGTACTGGTATTCTATGCCGCCCAGGGCCTGCCAGCCGAAGACGGTGGAACTGCCGCCCAGGTTGCCACCAAGTTCGTCGCGCACCGCACCCAGGCCGGCGCCACCATAGAGATTCCAGTTCTCGTTGATCGGCGCGTGATAGGTCAGGTCGGCCATGAAGCTGGAGGAATCCAGCCGCGCCGGGGAACCGCTATTGTAATCGGCACGGTTGAAGAAGTAGTCGGCGTCCACCGAGAATCCGGACAGAGGCAACATGCCGCCCATGTCGTAGCTGAGACGGGCACCAGCGTTGAAGCCGTCTCCGCCATTGGGGCGTGACGCGCCCAGTGTCAGGCCCGGATGACTCGCCCAGCCGCCCAGCACGGAAAGATTAAGACGGTCATCGGTGGTCTGCGCCGATGCCGCAACGCCGCTAACAAGAAGCATGGCGGCGGCGATAAGATATTTTTTCATACTCTGGTTCCCTTGCATGATTGCCCCCCATGCAAAGCGCTAACGCAGCGGCAACTCATTTGGTCGCCATGAAATAAACGTCAGCAGGCAGAGTTGATTGCGCGCAACAATCGGTAATGCCAACAGTGCACGGAACCAATCCGCCGCCGCGATTTCGCCGCAAGTCTGAATCGTCCCGGCCTCGTGTCGGCTATTCCCGGCTCACCCCGCGAAGGACAGCGTGGCGCGGCGGCCGCCGCGTTCCAGCACGACATTCCAGCGGCTGGCGGCGTTCAGCGCCCGCGTCAGGTCGCCGACTTTGGTGATCTCGGCGCCGTTGACGGAACGGATGATGTCGCCGGTCTGGAACCCCTGCGCGGCGGCATAGCTGCTGTCATCCACGCTGACGATAGCCACGCCCTTGGAGAAGATATCCAGGCCGAGATCAAGTGCCGCGGCGGGCGAGAGATTGGCGATCTTGGCGCCGCCCAGCGGATTGCGGCCACCCACAGCCTGTGTTTCGCGCGGCGGCGTTTCCGGCGGCAGGGCCACAGTGACGGTAACATCGCGCGCGGATTTGCCCGCAGCGACATGCACGCGAATGCGATCTCCCGGCTTGTGGGTGGCGACGCGGTAACTCAACGCCTGCATGTCGTCGACTTCGTTTCCGTCGACGCTCTGCACAACTTCGCCGCTGCGAACCCCGGCCGCGGCCAGCGGGCCGCCGGGGTAGATATCCTTGATCAGCACGCCGCCGGGCTTGGGCAGGCCGAGGCTGGCGGCGATGGTGCTGGTGACGGCCTGACCGTTGGCACCGATCCAGGACAGACGCACACCGCGGCCGCCGCCTTCCACGCCTTCGACCACGCGGCGGGCCAGATTGGCAGGAATGGCAAAGCCGATACCGATGGAGCCGCCGCTGCGCGAATATATGGCGGTGTTGATGCCCGCCAGCTTGCCGTCGGTGGTGACAAGGGCGCCGCCCGAATTGCCGGGATTGATGGCGGCGTCGGTCTGAATGAAGTACTGGTAGTCGCCTTCGCTGATCTGGGTGCGCGCCAGGGCCGAAACGATGCCCATGGTGACGGAAGCGCTGAGGCCGAAGGGATTGCCCGCCGCCAGCACCATGTCACCCACCTGCACCCGGTCAGAATCGGCGAAGGGCACGGTGGGCAGCTTCTCGCCATTGGTGTCGATCTTCAGCACGGCCAGGTCGGTATGCGGATCGGCGGTGAGGACACGCGCCTTGAATTCGCGCCTGTCGGACAGCGCCACCACGATGTCGGTGCCCCCCGCCACCACATGGTTGTTGGTGAGGATGATGCCGTCAGCCCGCACGATTACGCCCGATCCCAGGCTCTGCTGCACACGCTGGCGCATCTCTGGCGTGCCACCGAAGAATTGCGAGAAGAAGGGGTCGGCAAAAAGCGGATTGGCCTGCTGCTGCACCACTGTGCGGGCATAGACATTCACCACCGCCGGCACCACTTTCTTCACCACCGGCGCGAAGGTGAGCTGCACCTCCGACATGCTGGTGGGGGTGATCAGGGCGGGCAGCGGCTTGTTGAAGCCGGGCGGCGCCAGCTGCACGGGTTTGGGCGCTTTGTTCTGGGCCGAGAGCGGGCCGACAAAGGCATAAGCCAGTGCGCCGGCGGCGAAGATCACAACCGCGGGCAGCAGAATGAGGAGGCGTTCGCGGGACATGGCGCTTTTCATTGCGGGTAGGCCTTGGAAAGAAAAAAGGGCGACATCGCTGCCGCCCTTATCCTATCAAAAATTGGCGAAAATCGGGATTACGCTTCGCCCATTTACTCCTCGGCGACGACGTCCACCGGGCCGGAATCGAGGCCCTTGGCGGACACATCGCGGTCCACGAACTCGATGATCGCCATCGGGGCGTTGTCGCCGAAGCGGAACCCGGCCTTAAGGACCCGGGTATAGCCGCCCTTGCGGTCGGCATAGCGGGTGGCCAGCACGTCGAACAGCTTGGTCACCTGGGCCGCGTCCTTGATCTGGGCCAGCGCCTGACGGCGGGCATGCAGGTCGGTCTTGCCGCGGCGCGACAGGGTCACCAGCTTTTCGATCACCGGGCGAAGGTCCTTCGCCTTGGGCAGCGTGGTCCTGATCTGCTCATGCTTGATCAGCGCGGCCGTCATGTTGCCCCACATCGCCTTGCGGTGCGACGCGGTGCGGTTGAACTTGCGGCCTTGGTTGCCGTGACGCATTTTAATCCTCCATGGCCGGCCAGCGAGCGCAGCGAAGCGCGAGCCGGCCGCCCAACTTCAAAAACTAATATTGGTCTTCGTAACGCTTGGCGAGGTCTTCGATATTCTCGGGCGGCCAGCCGGGCACTTCCATGCCCAGGTGCAGGCCCATCTCCGCGAGAACAGCCTTGATCTCGTTCAGCGACTTGCGGCCGAAGTTCGGGGTGCGCAGCATCTCGCCCTCGGTCTTCTGAATCAGGTCGCCGATATAGACGATATTGTCGTTCTTCAGGCAGTTGGCGGAACGAACGGACAATTCCAGCTCGTCCACCTTCTTCAGCAGCACCGGATTGAAGGCGAGGTCGGGCTTGGCCTCCTCGGTGGTGCGCAACTGCGGCTCTTCGAAATTGATGAAGACCTGGAGCTGGTCCTGCAGGATGCGGGCGGCATAGGCGACGGAATTGTCCGGCGTGACGGCGCCGTTGGTTTCGACCGTCAGGGTCAGCTTGTCATAGTCGAGGATCTGGCCCTCGCGGGTGTTCTCGACCTTGTAGGAGACGCGCTTGACCGGGCTGAACAGCGAGTCGACCGGGATCAGGCCGATGGGCGCGTCTTCCGGGCGGTTGCGGTCGGCAGGAACATACCCCTTGCCGGTGGCGATGGTCAGCTCCATGCGGAAGTCGACCTTCTCGTCCAGGGTGCAGAGCACCAGGTCGGGATTGAGAACTTCGATGTCGCTGCTGACCTGGATGTCGCCGGCCTTGACTTCGCCCGGCCCCTGCTTGCGCAGCGTCACGCGCTTGGGACCTTCGGCATGCATGCGCAGCGCGATCTGCTTGACGTTGAGAACGATGTCGGTGACGTCCTCGCGCACGCCCTGGATGGAGGAGAATTCGTGCAGCACGCCCTCGATCGAGATGGCGGTGACGGCGGCGCCCTGGAGCGACGACAGCAGCACGCGGCGCAGGGCGTTGCCCAGCGTCAGGCCGAAGCCGCGTTCCAGCGGTTCGGCGGTGATGGTGGCCGCGCGCCCGCCGTCATGACCGACATCGGTCTTCAGCTTCTGCGGCTTGATCAGTTCCTGCCAGTTCTTCTGAAACATTTTTTCCTCATCGTGTCCCGGCCATGTCGGACCATGGCCATACATTCGACGGGTTAACTGGTATGTCCGAACTCTATTCCTGGTCGCGTCGGCTTACGCCGAGGCGCCTACTCTGTAAGCCTTAGACGCGGCGGCGCTTGGGCGGCCGGCAGCCATTGTGCGGGATGGGGGTGACATCGCGGATCGAGGTGACGGTGAGGCCCACCGCCTGCAGCGCGCGCAGCGCCGACTCACGGCCCGAGCCGGGACCGGTCACTTCGACTTCCAGCGTGCGCATGCCGTGCTCGATCGCCTTCTTGCCGGCGTCTTCGGCGGCCATCTGCGCCGCATAAGGCGTGGACTTGCGCGAGCCCTTGAAGCCCATCATGCCGGCGCTGGACCAGGAGATTGCATTGCCCTGGGTGTCGGTGATGGTGACGATGGTATTGTTGAAGGTCGCCGCGACATGGGCCACGCCCACCACGATGTTCTTCTTTTCCTTCTTGCGGGGACGGCCAGCGGCCTTCTTGTCTGCAACAGCCATATTACTTGGTCACTTTCTTCTTGCCGGCGATCGCCTTGGCGGGGCCCTTGCGGGTGCGGGCGTTGGTGTGGGTGCGCTGGCCGCGGACCGGAAGGCCCTTGCGGTGGCGCAGGCCGCGATAGCAGCCCAGGTCCATCAGACGCTTGATGTTCATGGCGACGTCGCGGCGCAGATCGCCTTCGACGAGATAGTCGCGGTCGATCAGTTCGCGGATCTGGATGATCTCGGACTCGGTCAGGTCGCTGACGCGGCGAGTCGGATCGATCCCCAGCTGGGTGACGATCTGGTGCGCGACATTGGGACCGATTCCATGAATGTAGCGCAGGCCGATTTCGACGCGCTTCTGGGTCGGGATATTGACGCCGGCGATACGTGCCAAGGTGTTTCTCCGCTGGCCAACAGGCCTTTGAATTCATTGCAAAATTGCGTTCCAACGGTTCGCCGGTCAAAACCGGGGCCGGGGGCGCCTGTGAAACACCCCGAAAACCCTTGAAATGACAGGAAAACTGTCGCGAGGGCGCGGATTATATGAATGCCCCCCTCCCCGTCAATGGCTGGGTCAGAAATATTGCCGCAGCCGCCGAATTCCCCGGAAAAGGCCCATCGAATGGCCTGTCAGGACCGCGGTCGCCGGCCTCCGGGAACCC
>Ga0316218_1001536_pt1 | contig 24504 bp, 27 predicted proteins | sample TBH18003metaG_FD_203634 | JGI IMG/M metagenome (GOLD analysis project Ga0316218, IMG submission 203634) | Freshwater microbial communities from Trout Bog Lake, Wisconsin, USA - TBH18003 | ecosystem: Environmental > Aquatic > Freshwater > Lake > Hypolimnion/Profundal zone | place: USA: Wisconsin...
CCTGACACTCGGCTGTTTTGGCTGGGGTTTCTGCGTCGTGGCGAAAACTGAGGATTTTCCTCAGTTTGCGGAGCATTAAAGTTTTGTTCATTAAAAAATAATTTTGCTGCTGAGAACGAATCAAAAACCAATGAGCGAGCCAATTCAAGAAATTCTATCACCGCTTGCCAAGGTCGAAAACCGTGGCGGACGCAGGGATAATTCTGGCCGCAAGTCAGTGATTAAGAACATCACCTACCGCATGATCACAGGCAAAGCTCAAGGCCATGCTGAAAAAGCATTGGCCACGCTCGCTGAGCTTTTGGATTCGGAAGATGAACATATCCGCCTTGTCGCTGCCGAGAGAATTCTCGACCGCGCCTTCGGCAAAGCGCCGCAAGCAATCCAGTTGGTTGACGACGAAGGCAAGGATTTGCCCAAGATCACTGCCACCATGGCACCGAAAGAAGCTGCCGATGTTTATGCGCAGCGGCTGAAGCATTTGCAAATCGGCGTGCTCGGCGAGAAGCAGTAATTTCTATGCGGCTCGAATGGATTTGACATCGCCGCAAGATTTGATTCCGCCGCCGCGTCCATTGAAGCATGACGAATGGCCTCCGAATTATTCGCAAGTGTTCGCCTATCGCGATCAAGAGCTCCGCGCAATGGAAGCGGATCCTTCGCTGATCGATGCAGCGAAAGCATTTTATAAAACGCACCCAGTCGAATTTATTTGCCACTGGTGTTCGACCTACGATCCGCGCTTGGCATTCGCAAATCAAATGCCAACGCGATTGCCGTTTATTCTTTTCGAGCGTCAAGCCGAAATGGTAAACTTCCTCATGGCGTGCCTCGAGGAGGAACAGCCTGGTCTGATCGACAAAGCGCGAGACACTGGTGCGACGTGGGTGGCGTGTGCATTTAGTGTTTGGCTTTGGTTGTTCCGTGACGGCGCGTCGATCGGTTTTGGTTCGCGCAAGGAAGCTCTGGTCGATCGCATTGGCGACCTTGATGCGATCTTCCCAAAAATCCGTCAGATGATTTCGGAGATGCCAAGTTTTTTCTGGCCTCCTGGATTTTCGTTCGAGAAACATTCCGCATTCATGCGGTTGATCAATCCAGCGAATGAATCAACGATCACGGGCGAAGGTGGCGACAACATCGGTCGCGGTGGTCGTAAGCTAATTTATTTCGTTGACGAAGCTGCGCATCTTGAGCATGCGGAAATGGTCGCTGCTGCGTTGGGCGACAACACTCGCGTACAAATCGATATTTCCACATCGAATGGCGTGGGCACGGTTTACGATCGAAAGAAAGAAGCTGGTGTCGAGTGGACACCGAATTCGAAAATCGCTCGTGGCACCACGCGCATCTTTACGCTGAATTGGTACGACCATCCTGCGAAAACTCAAGAATGGTACACCACGCGCGAGAAAGCGGCACGCGACACAGGTCTGTTGCATATCTTCCGTCAGGAAGTTGATCGCGATCCGACTGCCTCGCTGCAGGGCATCATCATCCGCCCTGAATGGGTCAAGGCTGCGATCGATGCGCACATTGATCTGAAGTTCGACATGGCCGGTGGTTACATGGCCGCGTTCGATCCTTACGACGAGGGCGGTGATTCGCATGCCCTCGCGCTGCGCAAAGGCTCGGTGCTTCTGAAGGCGGATGATTGGAACGAAGGCGACACCGGCGAAGCAACCCGATTTGTGATCGGTCAGCTCGCATCCTTTACGCCAGTGATCGTAAACTATGACTGCTGCGGCATTGGCGCTGGTGTGAAGTCGGAAGCAAATCGCCTCTCGCGCGATCGCAAGCCTGATGGCTCGTTCTTGATGCCGCAGGGAATTACTTTTCAGCCTTGGGATGCTGGCCTCGCGCCGCTTAATCCAAAGCTGCGTGTTGTTCCGAACGATGCCAATTCGCCAAGGAACGAAGACTTTTATGCGAACTTGAAGGCTCAAGGCTGGTGGTCGCTGGCACGTCGTTTCGAAAACACGTACCGTGCGCGCAACGAAGGAATTGAATTTCCTGCGAGCGAAATGATCAGCATATCGTCGGATATCGTAAAACTTCGGCAATTGATGCGCGAGCTCTCTCAGCCGGTGATCAAGAAAAGCGGAGACCTCCGCATCCTTGTTGACAAGAAACCTGAAGGTGCCAAGTCACCAAATCTTGCGGACGCAATTATGATGTGCTACTTCCCACTCAAAATGCCGATGGTTTTCTCTGCAGATATTCTGCAGCGTGCGGCCAATGAAGTGCGCCGTTGATGACCGCCATCCTGTCGCACCTCAAAGAAATTGGCATCACGGTGCAATTTCGCCCATTTGACTGGCGCTTGCGCTTGTGGCACGAAGGCGGCAACAGCTTTCTCTGGGTCGGTCCTTTTTCCATCTTTACGCATAGCCCCATCTAAGGAACCGCACCAATGCCAAAAATCCTCGTTGCCTCGAAGGCACAATAAAGTGCGCCGTTGAAAAAGATCATCATAAAGAACGATGCCGATCCTCGTTCTCCGCTAAAACTGTCAACCGAATTGCTCGCTGGTGCTCGCACCAATCCGAATGCTGCGGCTGATTCGTGGAAAGATATCTTCACGCCTGCCGAGCCGCGCAAAGGCGTTTTGCCTGAAGGTCGCAAATCCCTCGCGATGGACGCGACGCCATCTTTCTTCAGCGGTGATGCAGGGGCGATTGCTCCGCAGCTGTGGGCAGGCAATTCGATCTTCAATGAAGGCATGGCCTTCATGGGATATAATTATCTGTCGCTGCTGGCGCAGATCCCTGAGTTTCGCCTCATCAGCGAAGTGATCTCGACGGAAGCCACGCGCAAGTGGATCAAGATCCAGTCCTCCACTGAGGATGCGAGCAAGGGAGATCGCGTCAAGGAGCTTGAGGATGAATTCAAACGCCTCCGCGTGCGCGAGATGTTTCAAACTGTTTCGGAGCTTGACGGCTGGTTTGGTCGCTCGCACATCTTCATCGACACTGGTGATGTTGACGATCGCGACGAGCTGAAAACCAACCTCGGTGACGGAACGACAGACTTAACGAAGAAAAAGCTCAAGCAAGGCTCGCTGCGCACGCTGCGTTACATCGAGCCGGTCTGGTCTTATCCCACGAATTACAACGCGAACGATCCGCTGAAAGCTGGATGGTACGATCCGGAAACGTGGTTCGTGATGGGGAAGGAAGTGCATCGCTCGCGCTTCCTGACTTTCATTTCAATGCCTGTCCCTGATCTTCTCAAACCGGCATTCTCCTTTGGCGGGCTCAGTCGCACTCAAATCGCACTACCCTATGTGCGGAACTGGCTGCAGACCCGCCAATCCGTCAACGCCTTGATTCAGGCGTTCAGCACCATGGTGCTGAAGACTGACATGCAGGTTGTCATGGCAGGATCGCAAGCCCCCGGTTCTGGTTTGCTCGATCGCGTCGATCTGTTCAACAATTTGCGCAACAATCGCGCGACCATGGTGCTCAACAAAGACACCGAGGATTTCCAGAATGTGTCCGCGCCGCTGAGTGGCTTGGATCATCTTCAGGCGCAAGCGCAAGAACACATGGCTTCGATCAGCCGCATTCCTCTGATCAAGCTACTTGGCATCACGCCTTCCGGTTTGAATGCATCGAGCGACGGAGAAATCCGTTCGTTCTATGATACCATTCATGCGTATCAAGAGAAGTTTTTCAGCCCGCACCTGCACACGATATTCCGTCTTGCGCAGATAAATCTTTGGGGCGAAGTCGATCCTGAGCTGTCGTTCGTTTATGAACCGCTTTGGGAGATGGACGAAAAGTCGATCGCGGAAATGCGGAACACGGAAGCGAACACCGATGCGCTCTACATTGACAAGTCTGTTCTTGCGCCTGAAGAAGTTCGTGCTCGAATTTCGAAGGAGCCCGAATCCCCCTATGGTCCTATCGATCCCGACATTCTCCCAGAAGCCGATGAGCCTCTCCAAGAAAACATTACCGAAAGTGAAAGCATCACCGACGGAGACGAAGACGAAACTGACGAAGACACCCAACCGCTCCCGGAAGAGCAAAACGAAGAAGAGACTGCCTAAATGACACAGCACAGAGACCTCGCTGATGAATTGATGCGCCGTTCCGGGTTCAAGCAGTCGCCGCGCATTTCATTCGGCAGCGATGGTTCCTTGGATGATCCCGAAAGCATCAAGGCTCGGATTTTCCAGCTTCAGGCAAAGAAGTTCAAAGCCGAATATGCTCGCGCGCGTGCCGAGCGGGATGATGAAATTGCTTTCCTGAAGAGCAAGCTCAAGGAAGCTGGCCATGCGATGGACGCCGACAAAACCATGACCCGCGAACGCGAAGGCTGGAAAGCGTTTAAAGCCGGGAAAAAAGAATCGGACAATCCTTATACTAAAGGAAGTATGGGCTTTTCCGATTGGGAACTTGGGTTTCGCACCGCGAAAAACGGTCGCGGTATTCCAAACGAATGACGGTCAACTAGTCGATGTTTGCGGCGCAGACCATCGCCGCAGCCGCCAAGCAGATGCTTGCGGCACGCACGCGGATGGGGGCAAGGGACAAGATGTCGAAGATCAACATGAGCGGCGACGTAAACATCGACGCCGACAAAACCATGACCCGCGATGCTAAGATCGTATACAATAAGTTGCTTGGTGGCTGGTACATCGTTCGTGGTAACCATCAGACCCCCATCAGTGGTCGCTTTGAAAGCAAGGAAGCTGCCATGAACTGGTTATTGTCACGGAGGACTGCACGTCAATGAGGCTATCCGCGAGCGGGATAGAATTCTGAACAACAAAGAGCGTTTCCCGGATGTCACGGGTGCCTATCTTACTGAAACTTATCTTTGAGCTTTAAACCTTTCAATTTTTAACGCAGCTAGATTTGAGGAATTTCCTGTGGCAAAGATTTTATTCTCAACGGCGATGGACGCCGCTGCTCAGGATATGCGGGATGTTGCCGCTTGGGATATTCAATGGGAAGAAAGTGACCACCCTCGGGCAGAAAACGGCCAATTCGGTTCAGGGGGTTCCGGTTCTTCTAATTTTAATGAGGAACCTACTTCTGCTTCAACAAGAAGCAGAACCCCATCAGACGAAAAGGCGCTTGAAGAATATACTGGGGTGAACTTCCGTTACGCTAATGCTGTAGCGAGGGGGGAACGTAATCAATTAGGTGATCGACAGAAGTCCATTGGCGACAAACTTATGCACGATCTCGACAAGGCATGGGAAACAATCCCCCCGTCGAAGGAAGCCAGGACTACCTACCGTGGCGTGCATACCGTTTCTCAAATGGATATTGATGTAAATCATCCAGAAAAATTAGTTGGAAAATCATTCAAGGAAGGCGGGTGGGTAAGCACAACCGATGATTTGAATGTTGCGAAAACATTTGCTTCTGGGTCTCTTGATCCAAAGAAGCCGGACTACAAAAATAGCGCAGTGTTCCAAATCGAGTCACCTGCCGGTACGCGGAGGTTCGACGTAAAAAAGACTTTAGGAGTTGGCCGTTATGGCAATGAAAAAGAGGTTGTGCTTCCGCGCAATGGCCGGATAACTATAACTGGGTTTGAACGCTCCGGTGGGATGCTAATCCTAAAAGCTAAATATACGTGATAAAGACTCGGACGCTCGCCCCTGTTCATCCGAACCAAGGCACGCAGGCAATTTTTCGCCGTCGCCTTGATAAACTTATTAAGGAAATGCATGACTCGGTGATGTACTGGGTTCAGGCATCTTACAAAGCAAACGAGCCAGAGATCGCGCAGGATGAACTTCCTGCTGCGGCGCTTCAAAAGGTTTTGAAGAAACTTGGTCGTCGTTGGGAAAAGAAATTCAAAGAGCTCGGTCCAAAGCTCGCCGAATATTATGCAAAGTCTGCGGACATGCGGTCCCGCAAACAACTTGAACAAATGCTCTACGATCACGGCATGAGCGTCAAATTCAAAATGACGCGCCCGATGCAAGATGTGATGAAGGCCTCGATCGAGGAGCAGGTCAAACTGATCAGCAACATTCCGCAGCAATACTTCACGCAAGTGCAAGGTGCGGTGATGCGGTCGGTTCAAACGGGTCGCGATCTGAACCAGCTCTCGAAGGATCTGCAGAGCCGCTTGAAGATCGAGAAAAAGCGTGCGGCGCTAATCGCCCGCGATCAGAATAACAAGATGACTGCGAATTTCGTTCGCGTGCGCCAGCAGGAGCTCGGCATCAAGCAAGCGATCTGGGTTCACTCTCTCGGCGGCAAGGTGCCGCGTCCGAGCCACAAGAAAAATGATGGCAAACCCTACGACGTAGAAAAGGGCTGGTATGATCCTGATGAGGGTGAATATATTCAACCCGGCATGCTGATCAATTGCCGCTGCGTTTCGCGGTCCATCATTCCAGGTTTTGAATGATGCAAAAGCTCGAGAATAATTTTACGCCGAAAGCAAAGTCCCGCATGATCGAGCTGAATGCGAAAGGCATGACGCATCGAGAAATCGCGGAACGCTTTTCAACATCTCAGGCGATTGTTTGGCGGATCATAAATATGAAAACCGCGCAATGCAAAAAGCCAGTGATGAAGGAAAAGAAATACGAGTTTCACCCTCCTGCGGTCACGGACCCTTCGCTCTTGAGAAAGCTAACCGCAAGGCGATGATCCTCGCTCTTGACATTGCGCCCGGAACGATGTTTTTCGCTCGTCCCTGTTCGATCGGTTTTACGAACAAGCGAATTCAAGATCTTCGGAGGCAAGACGATCCGCTCTCTGAAGAATATGCTGAAGTTTGGCATGCGGTTCAAGAAGCTGGTTTTGACCTGATCAATAATCCCGTGAAGGGGTCTGCGTGAATCATTCCCCTGAACTTCGGAAAATAGTTAAGAACGTGCTCGCTTCCCTGCGCGAAAAAGTGCCGGAGGAGCGAGAGCATCATATTCCGATCAAGATAACTTTCATGTCTGGAAAGTTTATCTCGCACTCTGAAGGTCACCCGCACTTCGGTGACTATGATTTTAACACGCATTCGATCCGCATTGCTTCTGGTCGCTCGCTGTCTAAGGCGCAGGACAAACCGAACATTGGCGGATGGAAGGTCGGCGAGGATTTCCGGACTGTGCTCACGCACGAGTTTGGTCACTCGCTGACCAATCGCATTTTGAAAGCTGCTGGCGATGTTTCGCTCAAGGCGCTCTATGATTCGCAGCCAAAAAACTATTGGCAGAAAAACGTCAGCCAATATGGCGCGACGCAGCCTGCTGAATTGATCGCGGAAGCGTTCGCGGCTTATGTCCATCCGAATTACAGCGGTGGCCTCGCGCCGGAATTTGTCCGGCTGTTCAAAGCAGCGCGAATTGATTCGAACATTATTGAGAATGCAAGGGAAACTCCCATGTTGATTAAAGCAACTGCAGCTGACCGTTCGATGCTCGTTGTTGGTGACAAGAACATTGCGACCGATCCGCCTGTGAGCGAAGCGCAGCGCCGCGCGATGTTTGCTGCCAAGGAAGGCGAATCGAAAATCGGCATCCCTGCCAAGGTCGGTGCTGAATTCGCCAAAGCGGATCCGGGTGGCAAGTTGCCTGAAAAGAGCAAGGACATGAAGCCGAATGAATGGGGCGGTCTCGTTCGCGGCCTCGTGAAGTTTTTCAGCGAGGAAGCCAAAGAGCCTGAGCACAACGAAGACAAAGCCAAAGAACCTGAGCACAGCGAAGACAAAGCCAAGGACATGAAATCTTCCGACTGGTCTGGCCTCGTCAAAGGTCTGGTGAAGTTTTTCAGCGAGGAAGCTCAGGAGCCTGAGCATAGCGAAGATGCTATCAAGGACATGAGTTCTGAAGAGACCAAAAAACTTACTCAGAAAACTTTTCCTAATGTTAAATACTTTACGCCCTCCGGTCATCCTGATTGGAAGAAGCACGGCATAAAAGAAATTCCAACAGCAAAAGATTCCGAGGAAGTGCAGAAGCTTTATGATCGGCTTGGTGATTTAGAAGACCCAAACGGAAAAGAAGCGCAGCGAATCAAAAAAAGGATAGAGGAGTTGCTTAAAGAAGGCTACGCCATAGACGCAGCTCTAGCCTTCGACGCCGCTCTCGCCTTCGATAAATCCGTTCGCACTGTTGATGCGGACGGACGTTTGCATGTTGAAAAGACAAATATATCGAAGGGCAACATCTGCCCTTATTATGGCAAAGAAATTCCGGACTATGAAGCTCTGGGTTTGGATGCTGAAAAGAAATACCTGCTGTGGCGTCATCCGGATGAGCTGGCCAAGGGCGCACCAACATTCAACAATATTCCGCTGTTGATCAAGCACGTTCCGGTCAGCGCGGAAGATCATCAGCCGGATCTGGTGATTGGCTCGACGGGCACGGACGCTGCGTTCGAAGCTCCTTATCTTACCAATTCGCTTGTTGTCTGGGCACAAGAGGCAATCGATGCTATCGAGAACGAAGATCAGAAAGAATTGTCCAGCGCGTACCGCTACCGCGCCGACATGACGCCGGGTGAGTTCCAAGGGGAACACTATGACGGCATCATGCGGGACATTGTCGGCAATCATGTAGCGTTGGTCAAAGAAGGTCGTGCTGGCAGCGATATCGTTGTTGGCGATTCACAAATCACTAGAAAGGAAATTACTATGAATAAGAAAGTTCTGTCGCGCAAAGCTGCGTTCATCGGCGGTGCGTTGTCTGCCTACCTGCATCCGAAGCTGGCTGCGGATTCCGTTTTGAACCTTGATCCGATCCTGAAGGGCGTAAATTCCAAGAATTTCTCTTCGAAGAAGAGCAGCATCGTTTCGGCGATTAAGTCCCGCGCCACTCTGGCCAAGGATGCTTCGCTGGATGACATCCACGGTCTGCTGGATCGTCTTGATGAAACGCATGTTCCGGAAGAAGACGAAATGCCCGCCAACTCTGCTGTTCCGCAGTATGAGGAAGACGAGATGGAAGATTCCATGGACAAGAAGGCTGACGACAAGAAGGCTGACGACAAGAAGGCGCGTGACAAGAAGCGCGCCGACGACAAGCGCGCCGACGACAAGAAGGCTCGCGATGCTGTCCGTGATATGCTCGACGACGAAGGCAAGGAAGCCTTTGATGCTCTGTTCGAACACGAAGAGCATGACGCCGACGATGAAATGGAAGATATGAGCGACGACGAAGAGTCGAAGGAAGCCGAGCACAACGCCGAAGGTCTCGACAAGGCTCGTGATCGCAAGGCTGATGATCGCAAGGCTGATGATCGCAAGGCCGACGACAAGCGTGCGATGGATTCCGCGATCAAGCGTGCCAAGCAGGAAGTTCGCGAAGAAATGAACGCCATTGCCGAAGCTCGCGAATTTGTCGCCCCTTGGGTTGGCAAGCTCAGCGTTGCAATGGACAGCGCCGCCGATGTTTACAAGACGGCTCTGGAAGGTCTCGGTGTTTCCACCAAGGGCATTCATCCTTCGGCGTATCGCGAAATTCTGAAGGCGCAGCCCAAAGCTGGTTCTGTCTCTGCCAAAAGCCTCGCGCAGGATTCGTCGAACAGCACTGGCTTCTCTTCTCGTTTTGGCAATGCCGACCGCATCAAGCTGGTTGGCTAATCTACTAATCTTTGAAAGGAAATAATTATGTCTGACTTCCCTAATCAGGTTAACACCGTTCCGGCTCCCGCAGTTGCGGGTGACTTTGCGTCGGCTAACCCGCGTTCGTCTTATCTCGCTGGCCCCGGTGGCCTCGTTGCCGGTCCGAGCGGCGCGATCGTTGGTCGCTTCGCTTGGGCGACTGCCCCGGTCGATGCGGACGGTGCGCCCACCACTGTGTCGAACAGCGGTACTGGCCTGCCGAGCGGCTTTGTGCATCGTACACAGCAGGCTCTAATCACCAACTATCTGGCTGCGTATGGCAACACCATTCAGCCCGGTTTTGGCATGACCCTGATGACCTCGGGCGATTTCTGGGTTGTGAATTCGGGTGCGTCGCAGGCTCTGCCTGGCATGAAGGCGTATGCGAACTTTGCGAACGGTCTTGTGACTTTCGCGGCGGCTGGCACTCCTGCCACTGGCGCGACCTCCACGGGTTCGAGCATCGCTGCTCAGACCTTCAGCGTGACGGGTTCGATCACTGGCGCTGTGCTGACTGTAACTGCCGTTGCTTCGGGCACGCTGTATCCCGGCGCGACGATCTCTGGCACTAGCGTTGTGTCCGGTACGCAGATCGTTTCGCAGGCTAGCGGCACCACTGGTGGCGTCGGCGTGTACAACGTCAGCTATGGCGAACAATCTGTTGCGTCCACCACCATCTCCGGCACCTATGGTCTGTTGACCATTGGCACCGCGACTGGCACCTTTGCGGTTGGCAATCTTCTGGCCGCGACTGGCTCGGTCGTTGCTGGCACCTACATCACCGCCAATGTTACCGGCGCTGGTGGCACGGGTGGCACGATGGTTGTGACCAACAACACCGTTGTTTCTTCGCAGGCGATCAATGTTGCGGCGACCGACGTCGAAACGAAGTACATCTGCGAAAGCTCCGGTCTGCCGGGCGAAATCGTCAAAATCTCTTCTTACACCAACGCTTGATTCGCGTAGCGAATTGAAAGGAAACTAAATTATGACCATTCGTTTTAATTCTCCGCGCGAAGCTGAGGCGGCATACCGTGAAGATGCTGCGCATCTTGCTCAGCGCGGCGTAATCAATAACTTTGCCAGCAGCTATTTGCCTGAGTCGTTCAAGCATAACTTCAATCTGGCAATGGACGCGCAGCCTGCTCTGGCTACGCAGCCTAACTCCGGCGTTCCGGCTTATCTGACGCAGTGGATCGATCCCGCTGTGTACGAGATCCTGTTCTCGCCGAACATGGCTGCTGTGATTTTCGGCGAAGTGAAGAAGGGCGACTGGACCACCCAGACCGCTTTCTTCCCGACCGTCGAACACACGGGTGAAGTTTCCAGCTTTGGTGACTTCAGCGAAAACGGCCATGCTGGTGCCAACACCAACTGGCCGCAGCGTCAGTCCTACCTGTTCCAGACTGTCAAAGAATATGGCGAACTGGAACTGGAACGTGCTGGCCTTGCCAAGATCAGCTGGGTAAGCGAAATCGATGGTGCGGCTGCGCTGGCTCTGAACAAGTTCAGCAACTTCGCCTATTTCTTTGGCGTGTCAGGTCTGCAGAACTATGGCCTGCTGAACGATCCCAACCTGACTGCCTCGCTGACGCCTTCGACAAAGGCTTCTGGTGGCACTTCCTGGATCACGTCCTCGGGCGCGATCAATGCGACCGCGAACGAAGTGTACGCGGACATTCAGGCGATGTTCATCCAGCTTGTCAGCCAGTCACAGGGTCTGATCGATGCGAAGGCGAAGCTGACGCTGGCGCTGAGCCCGTCTTCGGCTGTTGCTCTGACTGCCACCAACTCGTTCAATGTGAACGTGTACGATCTGCTTAAGAAGAATTTCCCGAACATCCGCTTTGAAACTGCGGTTCAGTACGGTCAGACTTCTGCCAGCAATCCGCAGGGCATTGCCGCTGGCAATCTCGTGCAGATGATCTGCGATAGCGTGGAAGGTCAGGACACTGGCTATTGCGCGTTCAATGAAAAGATGCGTGCGCATCCGATCATTCGCGGTCTGTCCTCGTTCAAGCAGAAGGTGACCGCTGGCACTTGGGGTGCGATCATTCGCCAGCCCTTTGCCATCACCTCGATGCTGGGCGTGTAAGGTTGTAGAAGTCAGGTGTGGGGAGCAATCCCCACACCCTTCTTGTACAACCCGGAAGAAGAAAAGGAATATCAATATGGCTAAAATTAGGAATATCCCCTCGACGACAGGCGAAACCGTTTCGATCGCATGCAAGCTGCCCAATGGCTTGATCATGCGCGTGTTCGATATGGTTGAAGCAAGCGAACCTGTTCTCGGTGGTGGTCATCGCGCTTCGAAAATGGCACAAATGCGCGGCGAGCCTGTCGTAATTTATGGTAACGCATCTCCTTATGGCGAGCGTCCGCAGAATGATGTTCTGCATGGCTATGCGATCACGTCTGGCGTTTCCAAGGAGTTTTGGGAGCTGTGGCTGGAGCAGAACAAGGACAGCGCGCTGGTCAAGAACCGCATTATCTTCGCGTCCGATTATAAGGATACGAACGTCAGCATTGAAGACGAAGCGAAGGATCATTTGGACACGCGCAGTGGCCTCGAAGCTCTTGAGCGTGATTCTCGTGGCAACATGACGGATCGTCGCATTCAGCGCCGCATCGCGACGGCTGACGAACAGCCGAAGGCGTCCTAATGGGGGCGGTGGCAACTTTCGACTATGGCTTGTGGGTTGCCACCTACCCTGAATTTAACAGGGTGACGAAAGAGGCTGCGACATCGTATTTCACGATCGCCACCGCATTTCATGCGAACAATGGCAGCGGTCCGATTGCTGACGCTTCCCTCCAATTGACGATGTTGAATATGGTCACTGCGCACGTCGCGGCGATCTATTCAACGCCGTCTGGCGCACCCGCCGCATCGAACACGCTGGTTGGTCGGCTGAACAATGTCTCGGAAGGCTCTGTCTCTGCCTCGTCCGAATTTGCGACCACGCCGGTCAATGGTACGATGGCGTGGTATCTTCAGACGAAATATGGCGCAATGTATTGGGCGGCGACGGCACCTTATCGCACTATGCGCTACCGTGCGCCTGTGCCTGACGTGATCGATCTTGCGCAATTGCCTTGGCTTTATTCGAACGATACGAACTAAATCCTATGTCTAAAGTTCGCGGTGGCGATGTTTTCCTCGAAAGAATCAAAGACATCAGCGAAAAACTGGATCGTCATGCTGTTCTTAAGGTTGGTTTTCTATCTGGCGCTACTTATCCTGACAGTGATGTGAATGTTCCGACGGTCGCTGCGATAAACGAATTCGGCGCTCCCTCAAGGGGCCAGCCTCCGCGTCCTTTTTTCCGCAACATGATCGCGAAGAAAAAAGGTAGCTGGGGCAAGGCAATTTCAAACCTTCTGAAAGAAAATGGATACAGTGCTGAAAAGACGCTGCGCAAAACAGGCGAAGGCATTTCTGGTCAGCTGAAACAATCAATCCACGATCTGACTTCTCCGCCTCTGAAGCAATCAACGATTGACCGTAAAGGATTTAACAAACCACTAATCGACACTGGGCATATGCTGAACAGCGTTGATTATGAAGTCAATATTTAACAAACAACAGGAGTTGAATTATGCTATCGAATGTTATTCGCGTCCTTGATACTGCCGTTGGCGACCGCGTTGTGCCATTGCTGATGAATGCTGGTGCGCCTGTCAATGGCACCACTTTCGCTGGCGTTGCGCAGCCGGGTTGGCTGTTGATTGACACCACCAACTGCAATCTGTATCAGAACGTTAACACGAAGGCTTCGCCGACTTGGAGCCTTTTTGAATCGAGCAATGATCCGGGCGTATTCACCACAATCTCAACAACTGGCCTTGCGGCGCTCAATTCGATCGAAGTTGACACCGGCACCAAGACTGCGTCGGCGACCACTGGCGCTGCCACGCTGAACAAGAATGCTGGCGTGATCACTTCTGAATCGCTGTCCACTGCGGCTGGCGCAGTTTACACTCTGACGCTGACCAACAGCAATATTGCTGCTGCGGATCAGGTGTACGCTTCTGTTCAGTATGGCTCTTCGACCACGGGCTCGCCTGCGATCATGACCGCAGCAACTGCTGCTGGCTCGGCCACCATCAAGGTGCAGAACATTCATGCCTCTGCTGCTCTTAACGGAACGATCAAGATTAGCTTCCTGGTTGTCAAGAACTAATGGATTTGCATCAAATTGTTTCCGGTGGCATAGGGCAGGTAAATCCCTATGTCACTGGTTCAATTCAGGTCAGCACCGGCAACCAGCAAAATCCGAATGGTGATGGCACGCTGATCCCGACCTACAAGGTCGTTCCGCAAGTTCCAATGCAAGTTCAGGAGCTGACGGAGCGCGACATTAGACTGCTCGATGGTCTGAATATTCAGGGAAGCCAGAAAGTAATCTATGTTCGTGGTCTGGTTCAAGGTCTCGTAAGAACCAAAAACAAGGGCGGCGATCTCATCACTTTGCAAGATGGTTCTGTCTGGCTCGTCACTGCGTTGCTTGAGGCTTGGCCTGATTGGTGCAAAGTTTCGGTAACTCTACAAAACGGAAGCTAGGAAAATAAAATGGACAGCGGAATACGTTATGTGCCTCTTGGTTATCAGCAGTTTACAACGGCGCTGTCTTCTGCACAGTCGCTGACTGTCCCTGCTGGCGCGACGGCGGCTTTTCTTGTTGCGGAAGGAAAGGATGTTCGTTGGAGGGATGATGGCACGGCTCCGACAACGACGGTTGGGATGCTGCTCGCTGCTGAGCCTTCTTCTGGAACCGGCGCAGGAGCTTCGTTATTTTATACAGGTAATTTGAATAAGATCCAGTTCATTCAGACAGCTTCTGGTTCTATTCTGAATGTTTCTTATTATAAGACCGCTGGATGAACCTCGCACTTTCTCCAACACAGTCCAATGTCATGACGGCATTGCGCGGTTTTTTATTGACTGTGCTGCCGAGCGGAAATGCGATATTCAAAGGCCAGATCTCTGGCACGAGTTTGACGGTCACATCCGTGACATCTGGAACGCTGTCTCTCGGTGACAGCATTGTTGGTCCGATGGTTGCTCCCGGAACAATCATTCAGGCGTTTGGAACAGGAACCGGAACCACCGGAAACTATCAGGTCAGCATCGGCCAGACGGTTTTGCCGCAGACATTGTCGTCTGGCGTTCCTGTTTTTCAAGGTCAGGTCAATCGCGTCGTTGAGTCGCCTTCGCCTGATTACTGCGTGATGTGGCCAATCATGCGCGAACGCATCGAGACGAACATTGATACTTGGGCTGATGCGAAGTTCATTGGCTCGATCAGCGGCACCACGATGACGATCACGCAGGAATTCTATGGGAGCATCCGAATCGGCTCTCCTGTTTTCGGCGTTGGTATTATTCCCGGCACCAAGGTCATCAAGGTTGTCAGCGGAATTGGCGGCGTTGGAGAATATATCGTCGCTCCGTCTCAGAATGTTTCAAGTCGAGCTGTCGCTTGCGGTACGCAGAACTTCCTGCAGCCGACAAAGGTAACGGTTCAGATCGATGTTCACGGTCCGAATGCGTCAGACAATGCGCAGATCATTTCCACGATGTTCCGCGATGCATATGCTGTGGAAATTTTTCAAGCTTCCGGTTATGATGTTGCACCGTTGCATGCAGACGACCCAAAGCAGGTTCCTTTCCAGAATGCGGAAGAACAGTGGGAAACTCGCTACAGCATTGATGCTGTGATGCAGGCAAATCAGACAGTCGTCGCTGGTCTCCAATATGCTGACGCTCTCGCTGTTGATCTTATCAATGTCGAAGCGACCTATACTCCTTAATCAAACTCCCAAGAGGAAATTCAAATGACTTCTACAGTTCCGGCAAATCTTTTTGTCAATGTTGTTCCCAGCGTCATCAACGCGGGCGGCAATGCGCTCAATCTTCTGGGCATGTTCCTGACGAATGGAACTCGCGTTCCGACGAATTCCGTTCTGTCTTTCTCGAGCGGTTCTGCTGTGACGACTTATTTCGGTGCTGGCTCGCAGGAAGATATCGCTGCGAATGGTGGCACTAATAAGGGTTCTGGCTATTTCGGTGGCTACACGAATTCGACGCAGACCCCTGCCTCGATTTTGTTCACGCAGTACAATACCTCTGCTGTGGCTGCTTGGCTGCGTGGCGGCAATGTCTCGAGCATGTCGCTTGCGACGCTCGAGGCCATCAACGGCACGCTGAACATCACGGTTGATGGTTATGCGCGCAGCGGTGCGGTGAACCTTTCCAGCGCCACCAGCTTCTCGTCTGCTGCCAGCCTGATTCAGACGGCGCTGAATGCGAGCGAGCCGGTTGAGGCGAACTTCACCGCTTCGATCGGTGCGAGTTTCACTGGCACTGCGACAGGCACCAGCCTCGTTGTGACTGCTGTGACTGGCTACATCTCTGTTGGCGATGTCGTTGCCGGCACTGGCGTGACCACCGGCACCACCATTGCTGCTCAGGTGAGTGGCACGACTGGCGGCGCTGGAACTTACACGCTGAGTGCTTCTTCGACTGCCTCGTCGGCTTCGCTGACGACCACCAGCAATGTCGTGAATGTCACGGCAGTTGGTTCTGGCACGATCTCGGTTGGCCAGACTGTCACGGGCACTTCCGTTCCGGCTGGCACGGTCATTGTTGCGCTTGGCACTGGCACGGGCAACACGGGCACTTATGTGACAAGCTTGACCTCTGCCAATTTCGTTCGCATTGCGAGCGAAAGCATGGTTGCCAGTGCGACGAACCTGACTGTTTCATTTGATTCGATCTCTGGCGGTTTCCTGATCACCAGCGGCATCACTGGTGTTGCTTCGCTGATGAGCTATGCGGACACTGGAACGGTTGCGACGGCTCTTGAGCTGACCTCTGCGACTGGCGCGGTCATCAGTCAGGGTGCTGCGGCATCTTCGCCTGCTGCGTTCATGAACAACATTGTCACCATCACGCAGAATTGGGCAAGCTTCACGACCACCTTTGATCCGGATGGCGGCACCGGCAATACGCAGAAGCAGGCTTTCGCTGCGTGGGTCAATTCGCAGAACAATCGCTATGTCTATGTTTGCGCGGATCCGGACGCTTCTCCTGCTGCCACGCTTCCGGCGACCAGCTCGCTGGGCTACATCCTCGAGAACAATGGCAACTCTGGCACCTGCCTTGTGTGGGAACCGAGCAACAACAATTACGCCGCGTTCGTCTGCGGCTATATTGCTTCGCTCGATTTCACTCGCACCAATGGCCGCACTACGCTGGCTTATCGTTCGCAGCCGGGTCTTGTCCCGACCGTGACAACCTCGCTTGCGCTCACAAACCTGATGGGAAGTCCGCAGACGACCACCTTCGGCAACGGCTATAATGGTTATTGCTCGATCGCCACGGCCAATCAGGGCTTCATCAATATGCAGCGTGGCACCATCACTGGCTCGTTCCAGTGGGTGGACAGCTATGTGAACCAGATCTGGCTGAACAATCAGTTCCAGCTGGCGCTGATGGAGCTGCTGCAGGCTTCGGGAAGCATCCCCTACAATCAGGCGGGCTATGCGCTTGTGGAGGCGGCTCTGGCAGACCCGATCAATGCAGGCCTTAACTTCGGAGCCTTCCGTGCTGGCGTCCCGCTGTCGGCCGCCCAAATCGCCGAGGTCAACAATTCGGCTGGTGCAGATATTGCTCCGGTGCTTTCGACGCGCGGTTGGTATTTGCAGATCCTTCCCGCAAGTGCCCAGACCCGTCAGGGTCGCACCAGCCCGCCGATGACGTTCTGGTATATGGATGGCGAAAGCATCCAGTCGTTCAATCTGGCGTCCGTCCTGGTTCAGTAACGCCAAAATCAAATTAAAGGATCTCCTCAATGGCTCTTACAATCACGAGTGCAAATTCCATCTACCAGCTGTCGATCACTGGTCTTTACAATTCCCCTCAGCAGCTGCAGGGTTTTGCGGCTGATGATGTGTTCGATACGCCTTCTCTGAAATCTTCCGAGATCCTGATGGGCGTTGACGGCAATATGTCGGCTGGTTTCGTTTATGTTCCGATCATGCAGACCATCCATCTTCAGGCTGATTCTGCTTCGGGCATCATCTTTGATCAGTGGTATGCTGCGCAGCAGGCTAAACAGGATGTTTTCTTCGCCAATGCGGTCGTTGCGCTGCCTTCCATTCAGCGCAAGTGGTCGATGACGAAGGGCGTTATTTCCGGCTATATGCCGATCCCGGATGCGAAGAAGACCCTCGCTCCGCGTACGTTTGAAATCACTTGGAATTTCATGAGTGCTGCTCCGTTCTGAGGCAGCGAACTAAGGAGGCACAATGTCGCTTAAAACTTTGGTGGTCCGGATCACCGATGATAATCGTGATAAAGGTAAATCTTTTCTAATTACAGAAATGCCAGCTGCTAAGGCTGAGAAGTGGGCTTATCGTTTTGGGTTGGCGCTGGCGCGTGCTGGCGTCAACATTCCCGCTTCCAGCCAAGGCATGCTTGGCATTTCTTTTCTTAGCACTGAGGCTATGGCGATGATCCCTTTCGAGGATGCGGAGCCTTTGCTGGACGAGATGTTTGAGTGCATCACTTTTCTTCCGGATCCTATGAATCATGCACTGACCCGTCCTCTTGTCGATAGCGACACAGAGGAAGTGATCACTCGGATGAAACTTCGCAAGGAGGTCATCGAATTGCACACGGGTTTTTTCTCCGCCGCCGCCCGCTCGAAGTCAACTTCGGAGCAGGAGGGACAAGAGGGCTCTCAGAATACGTCAACGTCTCAAGCGTCGTCGGGGCAATCGTCTCCAGTGGTAAAGCGACCCTCCACGAGCTCCAAACAGTTTACTCGTTAGAAGACGCGTACGACCTACTTGAGATCTTGACGATCGATGCACACAATCGACGCATTATGGATGAAAGAGCAAGGAAAGGATAAGTTGTGGCCAACATAATTGACTCACTTATCCTTACGCTTGAGCTCGACCCTTCGAATTTTTCGAAGAATCAGAAGGAGGCTGCTGAAGGCCTACTTAAGCTCAAGAATTCGATGACGGATACTGGCAAAGCCATCGATGAGGGCGCGAAAAAATCCGTTGAAGCTGTTCAAGAATTCCGCGATACGCTCCTGAGCCTGTTCGCGGTCTTCACTGGTGGGAAAGCGATCAAGGAATTTGTCGAGGATTTAGTCAAGACAAATTCTGAGCTTGGCCGCGTTGCGATGAGCACCGACCAGACCGTCAAAACCTTGTCCACCTGGACGGGTGCTGGCGCAACAGTTGGTGCTTCGAACAGCGAAATGATTGGCAGCATCCAGCACCTGACGAGCGAATATCAGAAATTCGCTCTGACTGGAAAATCTTCTATCGTGCCTGTGTTTCGCTCGCTCGGTATTGCGATGGAAAGCCAACCGGGCAAGATGCGCAATGTAAATGACGTGCTCAAGGATCTCCACAAGAGTTTCTTGAACATGCACGACCCGGCACGTGCCAAAGAATTCGCAGACATGCTTGGCTTGTCGGTCGGAATGTACAATACGCTTATGCAGAGCGACAAAGATTTCAATGAGTCGCTCGCATTTGGCGAAAAGATGAAGCCAAGCGAAGCAGACATTGCAGCCGCATATGGTCTTCAGAAGGCTTGGGCCGAACTTGGAATGTCCTCTCAGAAAGTTGGCATGAATTTTCTGACTGTTGTGTCTCCTGCGATAAAATTGGTTATGGATGGCCTGAAGAAATTTTTTGAATTTCTAAATGACCATCGTTTTATCGCGGATGCTCTGATTGCAACGCTATCTGCTCTCGCTGTCGCGCTGACGCTTGTTGTAACTGCTGCGGTTGCTGGTGCTGCAATCGCTAAAATTTCTGCTGGCCTTGGCGCGTTCATGGAGCTGTGTGAAGGCTTCATTGGAATTGCTCCTTCTATGGCTGCGGCATGGACGATTGCGACAGGTCCGATTGGCCTGACGGTCGCTGCTATTGCTGCGGTTATCGCTGCTGGTTATCTTCTGTATGATGACTGGAAGACATGGACGCAGGGCGGTGAGTCTCTTTTCGGTGGCTTGTACAGTTCAATTGAAGATGGCTGGAACAAAGTTGTCGAAAACTTCACAAAAGGCTGGGACAAAGTCAAGCATATCTGGTATTCTTTGACCGGACAGAAAGAGCCAAAAGCAACTGAGGTCAAAGTCGAAGCGAAAAAATCTCCTTCCTCAAAGGCTCCCGCTCAGAAGACGACCCAAAACGCTCCTGTTTCCGCAGCCGATCAAGCGATCGATGCTGTGATGCAGAACGAAGATCGTGGCCTGACAGGAAAAGTCACCTCCGACACTGGTGGTTTGACGAAGTATGGAATTTCGCAGAAGGCTTTCCCCGGCGTCGATATTGCAAACCTCACGCCTGATCAGGCGCGAGCGATTTACAAAAAAAAGTACTGGGACAAGATTGGCGGCGACAAGCTTCCGCCTCAGTTGCAGAAAGTTGCCATGGACACCGCTGTCAATCAGGGTGTTGGAAAGGCGAAGCAATTCACTGCTGAGTCGGGTGGCGATGTAAATAAGTTCAATTCGCTTCGTCGTCAGCACTATATTTCTCTGGCTGAATCAAACCCGGAAAAGTATGGCAAATATCTCAAGGGCTGGCTCAATCGCGTTGGTCCGACGGACAGCAATAAGATGCCGCTGTCCGGTCCGCCGGACAGCGATAAGATGCCGCTGTCCGGTGCGCGCGGTGCGATGATCGCCTCGAATTCGAGTAACAGCCGCACGATGAACCACAGTGCAGAGACGCATATCGGCTCGATCAATGTCACGGTTCCGGGTGGCGACTCAAAGGAAATTGCCAAGGGCATTGGCACTGCAGTTCAGCGCAACACGTTTGCCACGCAGGCAAACTATGGTGCGGTCTGATGACATACTATCCTGATGTTCCAAATGTCCCCGGCGTTCCGAAAGTTCTTCGCAATCCGGCAAATTTGTATCCGGAGCTGCCTCGTTTTATCTCGCAGGACACGGTAAATCTCCCGGCTGTGGTAAATCCTCCGATGTGGGGAATTTACCTTGATGGCGTTCAGGTCGTGCAACCTGACAATATCGTTTCGCTTGATTACAAACAGGAATATACACTTTCGAATTATCCGATCGAAGGCGGCGCGTTCGCGACCTATGACAAAGTTTACACGCCTTTCGATGTGAAACTTGTGTTGTCTGTCGGCGGCTCTCAGGGCAAGCGTCAGCAATTTCTTAACTCGATCAATAATCTTCTTGGTACACCGGACAATCCAAATATGAATTTGTACGATGTAGTTGCGCCGGATGCGATCTTCAAAAGCTGCAACGTCATTCATCAGGACTATAAAAGAACGGCAAGCGCGGGCATGGGTTTGATCACTGTTAGCCTCGATCTAATTCAGGTTCTTGTTGTTGCTGCTCCGCAATTCACACAGACGCAAAGCCAGACGAACACAACGCCTGCAAACAGCGGCATTCAGAAAACTGAGCCTGTTCAGCCGTCGTTGCTGAAAAAGGGCGCAAACGCAATTTCGAGTTTCTTCTGATGCTTCTTATCCCAACGCAAGCTCTTCCGGCCCAGACCTTTCAAATTCCTCTTGGTGGCCAGCTCACGCAGCTCAGCATCTATCAAGAAGATACTGGCGTTTACATGGACGTTGGCATCGTCAATCAAACGACGCCAATCATTGTTGGCGTTCTTTGTCAGAACTTAAATCGCATCGTTCGCTCGCTCTATCTTGGATTTATTGGCGATTTTGCTTGGGTCGATACTCAGGGTGAAAATGATCCTGAATTCCTCGGTCTCGGCTCCCGCTATCAGCTGCTTTATTTAGAAGCTGCTGATCTGCCTGCAGGTCAAGGCTGATGACTTTTGTTCAACGCCGCCTTGATGTTGAATTTAAGCTTGGTATAGATCTTGCGACAGGCAAGCAGAACACTTTTGATTCGACAGGCAGCGACACAGTCACGCTGACAGATCTGCGCATCACCGCCGCGATCACTCAGAGCGGTGGCCAGTCTCAGGGCGAAGCGGACATTAACATTTTCGGTATGACGGTTTCCGTCATGAATAAGCTCTCAACGCTCGGTTTGAGCCCGCGCACGATTGGTCCGAATTTCGTTACGCTCCTTGCCGGCGACACGGAAACTCAGCCGTCTGTCGTGTTCCAAGGCGCGATCAGCGATGCCTATTTCGATGCCTCGGCAATGCCTGATGTTGCTTTCCGTGTTAGCGCCCAGTCTGGCGCTTTCACTCCGTTCTCGCCTTGCCCGCCGCGTTCATATCCTGAGCCGGTGAGCATCGATGCGGTGATGGGCAGCATTGCGAAGATTATGGGCCTTACCCTCGAGAACAAAGGCGTTACGGGAACGATTCCGCCGACCTATCTCTATGGCTCGTCAAAAACGCAAGCATATGCGGCGGCGACGGCAGGAAACTTCAATATAAATTTCGACACGCCGACGAAGATGATTATTTTCCCGAAAGGGAAGCCTGCAACGGATAAGATCATCATCCTTTCCAAGAAAACTGGTATGGTCGGCTACCCTGCCTATGTGTCAAAAGGAATTCAAGTCAGAACGATCTTCAATCCTGAGATCAGTTATGGCTCGACGATCAAGATCGAGAGCGAGCTTCTAACTGCTGCAAATGGCAATTGGATTGTTTTTCACCTTGCCCACGACCTCGAATCGCGCCAACCTAATGGCCAGTGGTTCTCAACCATCCAAGCCTATCCTCCCGGTAGTTCTTTTGGTGGTCCCGGTCAGAATGCGTTAGGCTAATGAGCTTTTCAGGCACAGGTCAAGCAGACGTAACGGCACAAACGTCTGAATACAACAAGATAAGTTTTCTTGTTCAGCAGGCTCTCGCGCTTGTGCGGACATCGACGCTTGTCAAAGTTGTCGCTGTGACGAATACCAGCGACGTTTCTCCGATCGGAACGGTCGATGTTCTGCCTCTGGTGAATATGACTGATGGTGCGGGCGTTTCTTATGAGCACATAACTGTTCATAAACTTCCGTATTGCCGCGTTCAGGGAGGAAAGAGTGCCGTCATTTGCGATCCATGCGTCAATGACATTGGGGTTGCTGTCTTTGCTGATCGTGATATCTCGGTTGTAAAGAAAACGCAAGATCAGAGCAATCCCGGTTCCTGGCGCAAGCACGATTTCGCTGACGGCATGTATCTTTTCACGGCGGTCAGTTCTGTGACGCCGACGCAGTTTGTACAATTCGTAACGGACACGGAAGGCAATCCGACTGGCATTAATGTCACGGATGCGAATAACAATCAGGTTGTTATGGATGATGCAGGCATCAGCCTGACGGATAAAAATAACAACACAATAGTCATGAATTCAGACGGCATAACGATCAATGGCGTTCTGTTTGATCAGAGCAGCAATGTCTCTGCCATTGCCAAGCTGACGACGACAGACACGACCTCGCTTGCCGGTGGTGCGAAAGCGGTCAAGCTCTCCGACGGCAGCAATGCCACCAAGGTCACAGCAACATGAATACTCTATTGCTCGACAGAAGCCTTTGGGATCTTGTTCTCGACACGAACAACAATATCGCAGTCGCCACAAATCCATACTCTTTGGCGCAGGATGCAGCCAGCGCCGTAAAAACATTTCGCGGAGAAGTTTATTACGACACAACGCTCGGCGTCCCCTACTATCAGGAACTAGTTGGTCATCTTCCTCCGCTGTCGCTTGTTAAGGCGGATCTCGTTGATGCGGTTCTGCAGGTTCCGGAAGTTGTCGCTGCTCAGGTGTATCTGACTGATTTGACCGAAAGATTGTTGAGCGGTCAGATCCAGTTGGAAGATAAACTCGGAACTATTACCATAGTGGGCTTCTAATGGCAACCAATGTCCCTGCACCAGTGCTAGGTCCGAGGGGCTTCATCATCCCGGATGATGCGGCGATCCTTGCTGGCGTTCTGGCAGATATGAATGCTGCTTTCGGCGGAAATTTAAATCTCGCTCTCAATACGCCGCAAGGTCAGCTTGCTTCGAGCATGACAGCGATCATTTCCGCTGCCTATCAGACATTTCTTTATTACACAACGCAGATCGATCCGGCTTATGCTCAGGGTCGCATGCAGGATGCGATTGCACGTATTTATTTCCTTGAGCGGTTGCCCGCGCAGCCGACCTATGTTCAGTGCGTTTGCGTCGGCGCTTCAGGAACGGTCATTCCTCCCGGCGCGCTTGCGGCGGATACTGGCGGAAACATTTATGCTTGCTCCTCTGGCGGCTCGATCCCGGTTGGTGGTAGCGTAACTCTGCAGTTTCAGAACATCGTCACAGGTCCGATCGCTTGCCCTGCTGGCTCGCTGACCTCGATCTATCAGGCGATCACTGGCTGGGACACGATCAATAACCCTGACGATGGCGTGCTGGGAAATGATGCGGAGAGCCGTGGTGCTTTTGAAGCGCGCCGCGCTGCCTCTGTCGAACGCAATTCGATCGGCTCGCTGCCTTCTGTGCTCGGTGCCGTTCTTTCTGTCAATGGCGTCGATGATGCCTATGTCACCGAGAATTCAACCGGCTCGCCCGTAACGATTGGTGGCTACACGCTCGCTGCGAATTCAATTTATGTCGCTGCGGTTGGCGGAACAGACCTTGATGTTGCGACTGCGATCTGGTCGCGCAAAGCTCCCGGCTGCGCTTACAACGGAAACACGACAGTTACGGTGACGGATGATTCTGCTGGCTATGTTACGCCATATCCGACATATGCGGTCACATTTGAGCGTCCCATTCCGCTGCGCATCTATTTCTCGGTTACGCTGGTTGACAGCCCGTTCATTCCGTCTGATGCGAATGTGCAGATCCAGAATGCGATCCTCAATGCGTTTTCCGGCGCTGATGGAGGCGATCGTGCGGTGATTGGCAGCGATGTGCTCGCCAGCCGGTTCTATGCCCCAGTGG